>OFGR01000140.1_pt1 | contig 74430 bp, 50 predicted proteins | sample 1521811 | NCBI WGS metagenome assembly OFGR01 (sample SAMEA3504098, study PRJEB24116) | mouse gut metagenome | biome: mouse gut; feature: mouse-associated habitat; material: faeces | place: Denmark | collected 2011 | reverse complement strand
GTGGCACGCGAGCTGGGTTCAGAACGTCGTGAGACAGTTCGGTCCCTATCTGTTGTGGGCGCAGGAGATTTGCGAGGACCCGACACTAGTACGAGAGGACCGTGTTGGACGGACCGCCGGTTTGCCGGTTGTGGCGCCAGCCGCACCGCCGGGTATCCGCGTCCGGACAGGATAAGTGCTGAAAGCATCTAAGCACGAAGCCCCCCTCAAGATAAGATCTCCATATAAGGGTCGTCAGAGACGATGACGTTGATAGGTCGCAGGTGCAGGGGCGGTAACGTCTATAGCCGAGCGATACTAATCACCCAAACCCTTTCCGGGAAGCAATTCCCAAAAAGAAAAGTAAACTGATGAGAGCCAAGCCTGACACATCGGCAAAAGCGAGTGTCGCGATACGCAAGGTAAGCTTTAGGAACAGAAGTTGACAAGATTTACTCCGCTTTCAGGAGATGTACTCTTTTTTTAAGAAACGACGTCAGAAGCCGGAGGGCTTCGAAGTAGAAGACGTAAAAACGCACTTAGGTGGTGATAGCGTGAGGGTTCCACCTCTTCCCATTCCGAACAGAGAAGTTAAACCTCACCACGCCGATGATACTGCGAAAGTGGGAAAGTAGGTAACCGCCCCCTCTAAGGAAGGCAAGGCCGCGACGGGAAAACCGCCGTGGCCTTCGTCTTTTTAAACCACAAACAAAAAGGAGAGAGGTGAAGTTCCGTTCAGATTGCTCCTATTATGATTTCGTTGGCGTGGTCCACGGCAGATGTGTCGAGTGCGGCCAGATAGATTCGTGTTGTTGATTCGGAATCATGCCCCATCCCTTCGCTTATAATGTTTATAGGTATTCCTTTTGTCTGTGCAGTAGTGGCCCAGCTATGACGGGCGCAGTAAAGTGTCAGGGGAATGTTTGATCCTATCATGGCGGCTATCTTTTTAAGACTCCGGTTTATATTGTAGCTTGTGTTGCGGTAGATGCTCCTTTCGTAAGGGTATTCCTGAGTAATGATCGGTAAAAGATATTTTGAATTGTTTTCGGGGTAGCGGTCGAGTATTCTTTGCATCTCACCTGTCCAGCGGATGGTGAGTTTCTGTCCTGTCTTTCTTCGGCGATAGGTGATGTAGCCGTTGGAGAGATCTTTTTTCTTCAGAAATGCCATATCAATGAAACTCATGCCGCGCATGTAGAAACTGAGCATAAACATGTCACGTGCGAAGTCGAGCGATTTGTGGCGGGAGATATCAATTGTCTTGAGTTGCTTAAGCTTAGCGATGGGAAGTGCTCTCTTGCGCGTTTTCTCATTGCCGGTGTAGACGCGCCGGAAGGGGAATGTCTGTTTGGCAAGTTCCTGCTCCACGGCCCGGTTATACGTAGCCCGGAGTATGCGCATGTAAAATGATACGGTGTTTGGTGATAGTGAAGCTGCGTTGAGAAAAGCCTCGTAGGCTTCTATGATTTCAGCATTTATTTTGTGGAGCGGAATGTCACTTTCGCCTCTGAATTTCCGGAAGCTGTTTAATGTGGCCTGATATGTTTCTGCTGTGCGTATATGTCCGTTTGCCCGAAACTGTTGGATTAAAGCTGTCATGTAGATGAAAAGATGTCTTTTGGAGTTTTGGTTTGAATTACGGTTTGTCATCATCATTGTAAGTTTGTGATTAATGCTGAATGATAATACTGTTTTTGCATACGTTAAGGTGAAACTCGAAGTTTGATATTGTCGGTAAATTTCTTAATTTTGCATCTGATATACACTCAAGTATTAGAATTATGCAAATTTCCAGATACATATCATGCCTTGCAGCGGGGATGCTGCTATGGTCATGCGGTGGTAATAATGAATGGACTGTCAATGGCCGTATCGAAGGCGCCGAGGGGCAGACTATGGTGCTCGAAGGATCGGAGAACGGACGTTGGCTGATATTGGATTCGGTCCCTATCAATGATGCCGGTCAGTTTACTGCACATCATAAGGCTGCCGGTTATCCTGACATTTATCGTCTGCGTCTTGGAGATAAGACTCTTTATTTCCCGATTGACAGTATCGAGACGGTAACTGTAGTGACAAAGGCTGATGCTTTTGATCATGAATACACATTGTCCGGTTCTGAGTCGGCCGAGCTCCTGATGAATGTCGATAAGCGTGTGATGGATGCCGTGGCCAAGCATGGGGCATCATCTTTACCTGCCGATACCATGCTGAAGCGTGAGCTTGGCAGCATGCTTTTGGGCAATCCCTCAGGAATTGTGTCATATTATATCATCAATAAGCAGATTCAGGGCGTACCGTTGTTCAATCCGGGTGATAAGTCGGATCTGAAGGTAATAGGTGCCGTGGCCAACGCTTTCAATGAATTCCGTCCTAACGATCCCCGAACAGCTTACCTTAAGCGACTCTTTCTGCGCAACAGAGTGAGCTCGACAATGGATACCATCGAGGCTAAAGAGATAGATATCATTGATATCGACCTGATTGACAATACCGGTGCACGCCGTACATTGGTAGATGTAGCCGGTAAGAACCGGGTGGTGCTTCTTAACTTCACCGCATATACCGCTGAATTTTCTCCGGCCCTTAACGTTGAACTCAACAAACTGTATGAACGCTATAAAGATAGCGGATTGGAGATATATCAGATAGGATTTGACGGCGATGAATATCAGTGGCGTCAGTCAGCTAAGAATCTTCCGTGGGTCACCGTATATAATTCCGCTGCCGATGGCGAAAAATATCTGATGAGTTACAATGTCGGTGCTGTTCCGTGCTCCTTTATAATAAAGGATGGAACCGTTCTTGAACGAGTGACTGATCCTACAAAGCTTGGCAGTGCGGTAAGCCGCCTGTTCTGAACTATAAGAAAAGAAAAAATGAGTGCCCCCTCTTCGTATACGGAGAGAGGGCACTTTCTTTTTTTGTATGTGTGGGATTGGGTTGTGCTACCATCCGTAGCTGGCCCAAAGGGTATTGTTGCAATCGATGCGGTATGGTGTGCCGGTAGGAGCTATTTCATAGGTGAACAACCACTGGTCATTGCCCGAGGGAAATGATATGGCTGCAGGGAGCATGGCCGGTGATTTGCCAAGCAATCCGGCAAGCTGCAGCATCTGTATTGGAGTTCCGAGTTGGGCTGTCTGCATTGCTGCGGTCAGAGCCGGATTAACAGAGGCTATGTCAGGATATGGCGAGGGTGTGATGATGAATTTTCCGGCATAGCATGTGCCTTGAGCCACGGTTTTCTCTATTCCGGTCATCTGCCGCACTCCGCCAATCGGTTCGGTATAGGAGAATATCAGCTTTACGCCGTCGCACTCAAAATCTGTGGTTGGTGATATGCTCTGGACATATCCGTCGGGAGTATATGTCATGCTGATAGTTCCGTTCATGGTTTCGTCATCGGGGTTTTCATAATAGAACTGTGATACGTAGCCTGTGGAATCGAGATCGAAATAGATATTGACGCTGTAGGGAGCGTCATCATAGCCTTCCATTACCAGAGTGGCTACTCCGCTATATTCCGTGGTGTCAGGCCCCATGACCGGGGTGTACCTGACGTTGAAAATATTGATGCCAGAAATATTGTCGACGGATGTCAACCGACCCTCGGCATCATATTTTACAGCACCGTCCATGAAGCTTACCGGACGGGGTGCTGCTGCGGTTGCCAACAGTGAGCTTCCGCATACTAAGAAAGATAGAAATAGACGTGTCATATCCGTGTTGAAATGGTTGAATTTTTCAGTATGTAATCAATATTACTTAGGTAAAACAAATAAACGGGTAGAAATATCATAGTTTTTGATTATTTTCTGACAGGGAGTGATGGTATAATTTTGCATTAGAATCAAAATAAACAAATGCAATGAATAAAGTTACCAAAATTCTTTCTGTGATGCTGCTGGCTACAGCAGCTGTTTCATGTTCTGACAATGATGAACCGGTTATCGATGTGGCCTCAGAAGTTGCCGCTACATATCAGGGCTATTCTGTGGCTTCAAGCCGTTATTTTGAGGGTCAGTTGGCACCTTCCCAGACGGTGACCGTAGCCAAGACAGCTGCCGGTGAAGTTGCCGTTACATATGCCTCTGATGATTTTGGCACATTTAATATCACCTCCGCTAAGGTAAGCTCAACAAGCGCCAGTGGTGTATATACCGTTACCGGCTCCGGAAAATGCAAGATGGGCATGGGTGGTAATGTGAGTGAATATGACTGTACTCTTGAAGGAACCGTTGATAAAGCTAATCCGGAAGTAACCGAATTTACGTTCAACATCCCTGCGGTAATGGGTGGCCTGAAGATAAAATTTGTACCGGGTGAACTTCCTGCCGCTGTGGCTCTTCCCGGCGACTATGACGGATATACCGATGCTTCATGCGCTTACTTCCCCAGCAATCCTGCCGATGACCAGGAACTCACTATCACAGCGCAGGAGGGTAGCGATAAATTCACCGTCAAGTATGTAAGCTCAACATGGGGCGAATTCACTATCAAGGATGTAACCGCTACTGCAAACGGGAATAAGTTTACTCTTGCCGGCTCAGGAAGCACTCTGATGGGCATGGGCGATACAAAGACTGAGTATGCCTGCACACTGGAGGGTACTGTGGATGTGGCTGATGAAGCAAATACTCTGTTCACATTCAAGGTGCCGGCCGTAATGGGCGGCCTTACAATTGAGTTCCGTCTGGGCACACGTCCTGCTGAAGCTGAATAAACCATACCAAAAAGGTGTAAATACAGAGATACATACAGTATATGATAAAAAATCTTGCTAAGAAAACCGTTGTGGCTTTGATGACAGGGATTGTGTTGTCAAGCTGCAACGGCCTTTTCAGTAATATATATGATGAACCGGCCGAATCAACAGTTTCGGACTACGGATTTGTACAGAAACCTACTGACAGTACACCCGGACGTGTATATATCGATGCTACGGATTACCGCCGTTGGACATATATCGATTTCCACACAATGACATTCGATACTCTTGATGTTGACGATCCGGAACCTAAGAATTGGGATATAGCCATTCACCGTTATGATGCCAAGACAAATGGTGGCGCGGTACTGGAAACCGGAGCGTCAGGTTTTGCCGGACTGGAGAACATGCCCGGACTTGCCCAAGGCGAATTTGTGGCCGATGAGTGGACCACTGAGACGATTGTGACCGATATGTCGACAATGATGGATGGATACCTGTCCTATCAGGAATCGTACTACAACCGTGAGTTGTCAAAGTGGCTTAACGTCGATAAAAGCACTATGCCCCCGATATATACTCCGTCGAACAAGGTGTATATAGTCCGTCTGGCCGATGGCACACATGTGGCCCTGCGACTGGTTTCGTTCATGAACGGTATGGCTGTCAAGGGATATATGACTATCGAGTACAAGTACCCCTTCAATATCTAAGCGATGGTAGCCAAGTCATTTATACTTCCGGCTCTTGCCCTTTCGTCCATTTCGGCGATGGCACAGAGCACAATGACCGATGCCAAGCTTGACTCAATCGAGAAAGCATGGAGCCGTGAATTGAACACGGTGGTTGTGACCGGAACACGCACGCCTAAACTGCTGAAAGACTCGCCTATATTGACGCGGGTCATTTCTGCTTCGGATATCCGCATGGCTGACGCTACCAATATCAGCGATCTGCTTCAGACGGAGCTGCCCGGCATAGAGTTTACATACTCGATGAACCAGCAGGTCAATCTGAACATGCAGGGATTTGGCGGCAACTCCGTGCTATTTCTTGTTGATGGCGAACGTCTGGCAGGTGAAACTCTTGACAATGTAGACTATAACAGGCTGAATCTTGAAAACGTAGGAAAGATTGAGATTGTCAAGGGTGGAGCATCGTCGCTCTATGGGTCGAATGCCGTGGGAGGCGTGGTCAATATCATCAGCCGTGATGAAACCGAACCCTGGCGTCTGAACATCAATGGCCGCTACGGAGCGCACAATGAACAGCGCTATGGAGCTACCGGAAGTTTCAATGTGGGTAAGTTCGGAAGCAGCACCACACTGCAATACTACTCCATTGATTCATATGATATGAAAAACTCCGGTGACTACTCCCGTTTTTATGGCGGCCATAACTGGAATCTGAAAGAGCGTCTGACTTTCCGGGCTACTGACAATCTGAAGCTGATAGGCCGTCTGGGCTACTATTACCGTCAACGTAATTCACAGGTTGCCACACGCGACCGTTACCGTGACTTCTCTGCCGGATTGCGTGGGCTTTACACCATATCGGATAAGAACAATCTGGAACTGTCCTATGGATTTGACCAGTATGACAAGAGCGATTTCATGGTGGACACCCGCAGCGATGTGCGCAAGTACAGCAATGTGCAGAACACCGTAAGAGGTATATACAACCATACATTCTTTGACAAGCATATCCTGACCGTTGGCGGCGACATGATGCGTGACTATCTGCAGAGCTATCAGTTTACTGACAATGGCCACCGCAGTCAGGTCACAGCTGATGGATTCGCTCAGTTTGACATGAACTTCACCTCACGCTTCAATGTCATAGCCGGTGCGCGTTATGACTACTTTTCGGAAGCTTCCATGGGTCATGCCTCGGCACGTCTGAGCACCATGTACAAGCTGTGGCGTCTGAATCTGCGCGGATCCTATTCCGGCGGATTCCGTGCACCGACTCTCAAGGAGATGTATATGGACTTTGACATGGCGGGGATATTCATGATATATGGCAATCCTGATCTTAAGCCTGAGACGAGTCATAATTTCCAGCTGTCGGCCGAGTATATGCACCGCAATCTGAACTTTAACGTAGGAGGTTTCTGCAATCTGGTGGACAACCGTATCACAACCGGATGGAGCCAGGCACTACAGGGGCAGGTGTACACCAATATCAGCCGGGTCAATATCGCCGGACTGGATGCCAACGTATCGTGGCGCCATGCACTCGGATTCGGAGTCCGCGCATCGTATATGTACACACACGAACATGTGCGCAAGGGTGAGCCTTATACATCATCGACACGTCCGCACACAGCTACCGTGCGTCTGGATTATGGACGCGAGTGGCGCAACTACGGATTCAAACTCTCCCTGAGCGGACGCGTACTGTCAAGTGTGACCGTGGATGAATATACTTCCGTATCCAACTACGAGGATATCGAGCGTGTCACATACCCGGCATATACCATGTGGCGTCTTAACCTGACCCAGAATGTGTGGAAGGGTATCAATGTGACTCTTGCCGTTGACAACCTGTTTAATTACGTACCAAAATATTATTATAGTAATTCGCCGACCACTAACGGTACCACTGTTTCAGCCGGAGTGTCAGTAGATATCGAACGATTTTTTAGCCGTTGAATATGAGTAGAAAGAAAATAATAATTCTTTCCATAACAGCCGCCGTGGTTATTGCCATCGGTGTGCTGCTATGGAATGTTTTTGCGTCAACCACCCGTATAGCTTTTGTCAATTACCAGGCTATTACGCTTGGTCAGATAGGACGTGCTTGTGATAATTCATTCATTAAGATTTCGGAACTTCCGGTAGAGAATCTGGACCGGGCAGGCAAATATGACATGGTATTTGTCAACGGCATGGGGCTGCGTATCACCGATGAGCAGCGTCAGGCTCTTGCAAAGGCTGCGGAAAAGGGCACCCCTGTGCTGACCACGGCAGCCACTAATCCGCAGAACCTTATCGTGTCAGTGGATTCAGTGGACACTGAATTCCTGAAAGAGTATCTGGTGGGTGGCCGTACTAATTACCGCAATATGCTCAAGTATGTGCGCAGATTCATTGACGGGAAGAAATTCAAGGCTCCTCTGCCGGGCGATCCCGAACTCTCGGCCTCTTCACTGATGTATTATCCTGATGAAAATGATAATCTGAATTTCGGCTCAGTGGCTGAATATGAAGCATATCTTAAAAAGTCAGGCAAATGGCGTGAGGATGCTCCCCGCATAATACTGACAGGTCAGATGGGTGTGCCTGACAGCCTTGTAGCGGCTCTTGAACGTACCGGCAAAATGGTATATCCCGTCAACTCCATACAGCAGTTCATAACACGCGGCCATGCTGATTCAGTGAAGGTGGCGGCTATGATAAACATGGCCCACGGACGTATGGGCGACATGGTGGTGGAATATCTGAAGAACAATAATATTCCGCTTTTCTCACCGCTGAATGTCAACCGCCTTTACCATGAATGGATGGACGACAAGATGGGCATGAACGGCGGCTTCCTGTCACAGAGTGTGGTGACTCCGGAAATTGACGGCGCTGTCCGTCCGTTTGCCCTGTTCGCACATTATGAAGGAGATGACGGACTCCAGTATGTGACTGCGATCCCTGACCGTTTGAACGAGTTTGTGGCCACAGTCAATAACTACACCTCACTTCAGCGCAAGGCTAACAAGGATAAGAAAGTGGCTATTTTCTACTTCAAGGGTCCGGGTCAGAATGCGCTTGTGGCCGAGGGTATGGAAGTGGCTCCATCACTGTTCAATCTTCTGACACGTCTGCGTAGCGAAGGATATACCGTAGAAAATCTTCCGGCCGATGCCGCCGGGCTTGAGCGTCTGATAAACGAACAGGGACGTGTGTTCAATGAATATGCTGTCGGTGCGAAGGATGATTTTGTCAAGAAGAATTCACCTCAGATTATAAAGCGCGATGACTATGACGGATGGTGCCGCAGTGCGTTCTCAGAGCAGATGCGCAAGGATATTGATGGTGTCGACGGAGAGTTCCCCGGACATGGACTCAGCACTGAATCAGGCGATCTGGCGTTGGCCCGCCTGCAGTTCGGCAATGTGGTGCTTATACCTCAGACGGCTGCCGGACTTGGTGATGATGACTTCAAGATAGTGCATGGTACCGATGCCGCACCTCCTCACAATTATGTAGCCGCATATCTATGGGCCCGTAACGGATTTGGGGCTGATGCGCTGATTCATTTCGGCGCACATGGCAGCCTTGAGTTCACACCGCGCAAGCAGGTGGCGTTGGGCAGCAATGACTGGCCTGACCGTCTGGTAGGGACAATGCCACACTTCTATATCTACTCCACCAGCAACGTAGGTGAGGCCATGATGGCCAAACGCCGTTCTTATGCCGGCATCATCAACTATCTTACTCCGCCGTTCATGGAGAGCGGTTTACGCGGAACATACAAGAACCTGTCGGATGCCATAGCTGAATACAACAAACTCTCCGGAGCTGAACACCCTGATCAGAAGGCTATGGACAGAGCTTCGCTGCTTGTGCGTAAATACATGGTGGAGTTAGGTATCCATCGCGAACTCCGCATGGACAGCACACTGTCACAGGCTATGACAGCCGATGATGTGGCCCGTGTCGAAAATTTCGCTGAGGAACTTGCCAACGAAAAGATTACCGGTGCACTCTATGTGATGGGGGTTCCCTATGCACCTGAATATATCCGGACCACGGTAAGTGCCATGGCTACCGATCCGATTGCCTATAGCCTGTATGCACTTGACCGTATGAAGGGGCGTACGGATATTGATTATGAAAAACAGCGCTCCCGCTTTACGGCTCTTTACGGCGGTAAGGCTTCGGCTATGGTAAGCTCCATGCTTTCATCCGGACGCACTGTTGGGGACGATGATATATGCCGCATAGCCGGGATAACACGCGCCGAACTTGACAGCGCACGTACTATAATGGAGCAGATCGAAGGTTCGAAGGATATGCTGTCACGTATGATGGTGATGGGGCAGATGATGACCTCTTCCACCCCGAAACAGACTGGTAAGATTGCTGACCGTATGAAAGCAGGCGGTATGAAGAAAATGATGTCAATGCCGGGGATGACACCTGAAAAGGCAATAGCCATGGCTAAGAAGATGGGTGCTGACGACGCTGCCATAAAAAAGATGGAGGCTGCCATGAAGAAAGGCGCATCGGCCGGAGGACATCCCGGAGGTATGCCTAAAGCTGCTGGCGGAATGCCCGGTATGTCGCGCCGTGAATTTTCTGAAGCTGAGATTAACTTTGCACGTGCGGTGACCGAGGTAGAGCGTGCGCTGCGCGGCATTGACCGTTACCGCGGTGCTCTTGCCTCGAGCCCCGAGTCGGAACTCGCATCGATACTCAACGGACTTTCAGGCGGATTTATCGCACCTACATCAGGTGGCGACCCGGTGCTGAATCCGGATATACTTCCTACAGGCCGGAATATGTTTGCTGTCAATGCCGAGGAAACTCCCTCGGCCGTGGCTTGGGAAAAAGGCAAGTCACTTGCTGAAAATACCTTGTCAATGTATCGTAAGCAGCATGCCGACTCACTTCCCCGTAAAGTCAGCTATACGCTCTGGAGCAGTGAGTTTATCGAAACTGAGGGCGCTACTATAGCACAGATATTGTACATGCTTGGTGTGGAGCCTGTACGCGATGCTTTTGGCCGTGTTACGGATCTGCGCCTGATCCCGTCGAAGGAGCTCGGACGTCCGCGTATAGATGTAGTGGTGCAGACTTCCGGCCAACTGCGTGACCTTGCGGCCTCGCGTCTGTTCCTTATAAGCCGTGCCGTCAAGATGGCGGCTGCAGCCGATGACAAGGAATATCCCAACTACGTGTCGGAAGGCGTGGTCGAATCAGAGCAGCACCTTGTGGAGAAAGGTGTAAGCCCCAAAGAGGCCCGCAAGATGTCAACAGCACGAGTGTTCGGAGGCGTCAACGGCAATTACGGCAGCGGCATTCAGGGCATGGTTGAAGCCGGCGACCGTTGGGAAGATGCAAGTGAGATAGCTGAAACCTATATGAACAATATGGGTGCCTCGTATGATAGCGAGGAGGATTGGGAACAGATGCGTGAATACGCATTTGAGGCCGCCCTTACACGTACAGATGTGGTTGTTCAGCCGCGTCAGAGCAATACATGGGGAGCACTCAGTCTTGACCATGTGTATGAATTCATGGGCGGCATGAACCTTGCGGTGCGCAATGTCACCGGCAAGGATCCCGAGGCATATCTTAGCGACTACCGTAACCGCAATCATGCCCGCATGCAGGAGGTCAAGGAAGCGATAGGTGTAGAAAGCCGAACCACTATCCTGAATCCTAATTATATCAAGGAGAAAATGAAGGGCGGAGCCGGCGATGCGTCAGCCATGGCCGATGTAATACGTAATACTTACGGATGGAATGTCATGAAGCCGGAGGCTATCGACGATGAACTCTGGGATGATATCTATGATACATATGTGGCAGATAAGAACAATCTTGGCATAAAGGACTACTTCAAGAATGTCAATCCTGCTGCCATTGAGGAGATGACAGCTGTGATGCTCGAGACTGTCCGTAAAGGCATGTGGGATGCATCGGACGAACAGGTGGCGGCTCTTGCCGAGCTCCACACTGAGATAGTCAATGAATACAAGCCGTCATGTTCGGGATTTGTATGCGACAATGCCAAACTACGTGACTTCATTGCCGCCAAGGCTCCTGAAGCCGCAGCTGCGCAGTACCGCCAGTCAGTGGCTGAAATAAGGGCTGAGAATACCGGCGCGGCCTCGGATGCCGATGGTATGGTGATGCAGAAGGAGGAACTGAATCAGACACAGACTACCACCAACCGCATCAACGGAATTCTGGTAGGTGCCGGTGTTGTCATTGTACTCTGCGTATTTGCTTTGATAATACGGCGTCGTCGCCGTAAACAGGCTTGATGTCAGGACTATGGAGATAGTAGTAACTGTAATAATGCTGTTGGTAATGCTTGGGTTCATACTCAAGCTTACCTGGCATGGCCTTATAGGCCGGAGCGTGCTTGCTCTGGTTTGCGCTCTGTTCATCGGGCTGGTGTGGGAATATGCCGCCGGTCAGTCAAAGACACAGATTGCGGCATGGCTTCAGGAACCTGAGCTTATGCTTGACACATCGGTCCTGCTTACTGTCGATGTGTTTTTTCAAGTGACATTCTGCATCCTTATGGCACGCTTTATCAGCGGTGAGCCTATGGGGCGTACCGCACGTATTCTGCTTGCCGTGACCACATGGGTGCCTGGCCTGCTTCTGTTCCCGGTGCTGTTTTCAATGCTTGTGGAGGTTGTATTCGCACTTCCGGGTATTGATTTCGAGCTTATAGCCTGGGGAACGGCTGCGGCTGTAATGATAGGGCTTTTTCTGCTTGCATGGGTATTCAAGGAACTGCTTCCGGAGGAGGACATGCGTCTTGAACTCCTGGCCCTGATCAATATGCTTATAGCCATACTCGGAGTCATAGCCACGGTCAACGGCCGTACGGCCGCTGTGGGGACAAACAGTGTGGAATGGGCAGCGCTTGCCGCTGTATTCGGGTTGCTTGCCATAGGTGCCGCAGCCGGACTGATTATATACCGATATTCAACTAACAAATTAATATCTAAGCTGAAATGAATCTGATTTCAAACATTCTTTATTGGATCTCTACCGGACTTCTCGTGCCGGTGATAGTCTTGCTTATATTCTTCTTTATCCGTGCAATTATTCTGATAGGTGCTTTCTTCGGACAGTATATCCAGAACAAGAAAAGTTCGACGGCTCTCTATGGCAGCATCCGCAAACTCACTCCTGATACAATTGGAGAATTTGAGGCGTCCCTGCCCGAAAAGCCTCAGAGCCTTGCCGAGGCTTATGCCCGCAAGATAGTTGACGCCTCGCATAGCGAAGGTCGTGCCCGGGTAGATTTTCTACTCAGCGAATATGAAATGGCTGCTGAAAAGAATATAGCCACTTCGAAAGTGCTAACCAAGATGGGCCCGATACTCGGACTTATGGGTACGCTTATTCCCATGGGTCCGGCTCTCGTAGGCCTCGCTACAGGCGATATCGCTTCAATGGCCTATAACATGCAGGTGGCGTTTGCCACAACTGTAGTAGGTCTTGTGGTAAGCGCTATAGGATTCCTGACCCAGCAGGTGAAGGAACGTTGGGCCGTGAAAGATATCACCATGCTGGAGTATCTTGCTGAGATTGTTGAACCTTCAAATGAATCCAAGTGATGAGACGCCGCCGCAGCATATTGCGCCGCTCTTCAGAGGATTCGGATCCGATGAGCGTTGTCAGCAATCTATTCGATGTTGCCATGGTGTTTGCCGTGGCTCTGATGGTGGCTCTGGTGAGCCGTTATAATATGACTGAGATGTTCTCGCAGGAGGATTTCACAATGGTGAAGAACCCCGGCAAGGAGGATATGGAGATCATAACAAAGGAGGGTGAGAAAATCAACCGCTATACACCATCGGAGGATAACAGCGACTCTGGCAATAAGGGTAAGCGTGTGGGCACAGCCTACGAGCTTGAGAATGGCGATATAATATATGTACCGGAATAACGGGTGAATATCATTCTATAAACAGAATGCCCGGGGATGAGGATGTTCATCTCCGGGCATCGTATTTTACAGATTTGTCAGGCTTGGCTTAGAAGAGCTTGTCGGGGTATTCACCGTTGCGGTGCAGTTCGGCAAACTTCTCAACAACACCGGGACGGTCGGCAGCGTAGGTCACACCGAACCAGCGGCTGTCAGTGTCGAGCACCTTTACGGTAGCTTCGCCGTTGTGGATAAGAGCATCGATGCAGAGCGGAATGAAGAACTCTGATTTGGGAGTGTTGAGATCGCGGTCAAGGAAGTGCTTGAATTCACGTTCGCTGTAGTCGAAGTAGTCAGGAGTGAAGCCCCAGAGGTTCATTGACACGGGAGTCTGCGGATCAAGAGTCTGTTCCTGTCCATTCTCATCGGTGAATACAATGCGCTTGTCCTTGTCGTAGCTGATGGCTGTACGCTCTACTACGCCGGTCAGATTGCCTTCAGCGTCGGTAGTGCAGACGCCGCGGGCCACAGAACCATTGTCGGTCATTGTGTTGCCCACACGGAATCCTACCATGCAGTAGTCGCCCTTGCGGTCGCGCGGACGTGACAGTTCGCGGGCCATTACTTCAAATGCGTTGCGGCCGTAGAAGTCGTCGGCATTGATTACGGCAAAAGGTTCCTTGATGGCGTCCTTGCCCATCAGCACAGCGTGGTTTGTGCCCCAGGGTTTGGTGCGGTCAGCAGGGCATGTATATCCTTCGGGAAGGTTGTCAATAGCCTGGAATACTACATCGACAGGGATATGTCCTTCATATTTTGACAGGATCTTATCGCGGAAGTCCTGTTCGAAATCTTTACGGATTACGAATACTACTTTGCCAAATCCGCTTTTGATAGCGTCATAGATGGAGTAGTCCATTATGGTTTCTCCATTGGGGCCCAGCGGGTCGAGCTGCTTGAGGCCTCCGTAACGGCTACCCATACCGGCGGCGAGTACAAAAAGAGTGGGTTTCATTGTTTTGGAAAATTTGATTATTTAGTGTTTAATTTGAATACGATGGTCTGATCATAAACCTCTCCGGGACGCAGCACGGGGCTGGGGAAGTTGGCATGATTAGGTGCGTCAGGCATGTTCTGGCACTCGATGGCCACTCCGTCATAGTCATTGTATGAACGTCCGCTTACGCTTTCGGGTGAGCCTGCAAGCCAGTTGCCTGTATATACCTGTGCTGCGGGCTGAGTGGTGAGCACTTCAAGCACGCGTCCTGAACGGGGGCTTTCAAGGGTGGCCACATGGCGGAGCGATCCGTCATGGTTGTCCACAATCCAGCAGTTGTCATAGCCTTTGCCGTAGTTGAGTGCGGGGAAATCGGCTTTGATATCACGGCCTATTGCTTTGGCAGTGGTGAAGTCCATTGGAGTGCCTTCTACAGCGGCCATCTCTCCGGTAGGTATTAACGTGTCGTCAGTGGGGAGATAACGGCTGCAGCCGAGCCACATCTGATGGTCAAATACCGGACCTGAGTTTTCACCGTCAAGATTCCAGTATGTATGGTTTGTCAGATTGACTATTGTGGGGGCGTCAGTGGTGGCAGTGAGGTGGAGTGTAAGAGTGCAGTCATCGGTCCATGTATATTCGGCCTTTACCTGCATTGTGCCGGGATAATTCTCCTCGCCGTCAGGGCTTGTGCGGCTGAACACTACAGTGTCGCCCTCTACGGCTGAATCCCATATACGGTTCTGGAATCCCTCGGGGCCGCCATGAAGGGCGTTGGGCCCGTTGTTTATGGCAAGTGAATACTCCTTACCGTCGAGGGTAAACCGGCCGCGGGCAATGCGGTTGGCGAAACGTCCGGGCACCTTGCCGGCGCAGGGACCGTCATAGAAATAATCCGCTGCATTTGCGTAGCCGATCACTACATCGTCAAGCTTTCCGTCACGGTCAGGAACTCTGACGCTTACTATTCCGGCTCCGAGTGAGGAGAGTGTGACTTCAGCGCCGGTGGCGTTGGTGAGTGTGTAGAGCGTAATCGGACCTTTATCCGATGGTACGGTAGTGTGGGTAATTTTCATTTTTCAAGGTTTTAAATTCTAAAGGCAAACTTAGCAAAAAATTCCAATATTATCTAATAGAGTTTATGGAATTTGGTACTTTTGTGGTATGAATACTTACGCCGAGGTGATATTGCCGCTTCCGCTGGCTTCTACATTTACTTACTCCGTACCTGAAAGCATGGTCCCGACTCTGCGCCGTGGGCATCGTGTCATAGTGCAGTTCGGGCAAAAGAAACAGTACACCGGGATTGTGGCTTCTGTTGGAGTCCCGGCTCCGGAGGGGTTTGAAGTAAAGCCTATATTGCAGCAGCTGGACAGGGAGCCTATCGTGCGCCGCCCGCAGATAGAACTGTGGGAGTGGATGGCGGAGTATTATCTCTGTTCGGTAGGTGAGGTGTTCAAGGCGGCTCTTCCGGCGGGACTGAAGGTGGAGAGCGAAACATATCTGGAGCTTAACCCAGATTTTGATCTTGCTGATCTGTCAGGATTTGGCGAGCGGGAGGTGATAGTGCTCCAGATGCTTGACCATGCCGGCAAGCGAGTGTCGGTAGCGGAGATAGGGAAGAGTACCGGCATACAGCGTATCGGTCCGGTAGCCTCACAGCTTCTTGAACGTGGGGCGGTGATTGTGTCGGAAAAGCTTCAGGAGCGTTACCGCTCACGCCGCATAAGCTGTGTGCGTCTGAATGCTTCGAGGCATGATGCCGAACGCCGGCATGAGATATTCCGCGCTGTGGAGCGGGCACGCTCGCAGGAAACAGCTCTGCAGGCTCTTTTGGAGATGTCGGGCTATCTGCGTCAGGACGCGGAGTTGCGTGAGGTCACCGTACCTGAGCTGATGGAGCGTGCCGGAGTGTCAAGAGCGGTGCTGAAGGCGATGGCCGATAAAGGTATCATAGATATCTACACCAAAGAGATAAACCGCTTCAGTTACGAAGGGCTTGTGACAGGTGAACTGCCTGTGCTGAGCGAGGCCCAGAGTGCGGCGCTCGATGCCATACATCGTTCATGGAACGGCCACGAGGTGACGCTGCTTCACGGTGTCACCTCAAGCGGCAAGACGGAGATTTACATGCATCTGATTGACTATGTACTCTCTCAGGGGCGTCAGGCTCTGTATCTTGTTCCTGAGATAGCGCTTACCACACAGCTTACCCACAGGCTTCAGCGCGTGTTTGGCGACAAGGTGGTGATATATCATTCGAAATTCACGGATAACGAGCGTGTGGATATCTGGAAACGTATGCTTTCAGACAACCGTCCATGTGTGGTGGTCGGTGCACGTTCGGCTCTCTTTCTTCCATTTGCTTCGTTGGGATTGGTGATTGTCGACGAGGAGCATGAGACGAGCTACAAGCAGCAGGACCCCGCACCTCGCTACAATGCCCGTGATACGGCAATGGTACTTGCGCGACGTCATGGGGCAAAGACGTTGTTAGGCAGTGCCACTCCGGCTGTCGACACATATTACAAAGCCCGGTCAGGGCGCTACGGACTTGTGGAGCTCACGGAGCGTTTCGGTGCGGTCAGCCTGCCGGAAATAGAGCTTGTGGACATGATGGCAGAGCGTAAGCGGGGCAATATGCATGGTATATTTTCCGGACGTACGCTCAGTATAGTCAGGGGAGCGGTTGACAAGGGGCGTCAGGCCATAATGTTTCTAAACAGGCGAGGTTATGCTCCGGTAGCGGAGTGCAGCCAGTGTGCCTATACACCGCGATGCGAGCATTGCGATGTGTCGCTCACCTATCATAAGCATATTGACAAGCTTGTATGTCATTACTGCGGCGCCATATATCCCTTGCCAAAGGTATGTCCGGCGTGTCATGAACCCGCAATTGAGGTTCGAGGCTACGGTACAGAGCGCATTGAGGATGAGATTGGAAATGCCTTCGGGGATATTCCGGTGGCAAGAATGGATCTTGACACTACCCGCAACAAGGATGGCTATGAACGGATAATAAATGATTTCTCGGCCGGTAAAAGCCGTATACTTATCGGCACACAGATGGTGACGAAAGGGCTGGATTTTGATGCGGTCGATGCTGTGGCGGTGCTCAATGCCGATTCGCTGCTCAATATGCCGGATTTCCGTGCCGCGGAGAGGGCATACAACATGCTTGAACAGGTGGCCGGGCGGGCCGGACGCCGTTCGGACAGCGGAATAGTGGCTATCCAGACGCGCCAGCCTGAGCATCCTCTTTTCCGGCACCTGCTTGCGCATGACTATCAGGGCTATTATGAAGAGGAGGTGGAGCAGCGGCGCAGGTTTGCCTACCCGCCGTTCACACGTGTGATCTACATATATCTGCGTCACCGTGACCGTCATCTTGTCGATGACCTTGCCCGGGCTTACGGACAAAGGTTGCGTCAGTTGTTCGGCAACCGCGTGTTTGGTCCCGAGGAGCCGGTGGTGAGCCGGGTGCAGACCCTCTATATACGCAAATTGATGCTGAAAGTGGAGATTGAAGCCTCAATGGCCAAAGTCAGAAACATTCTGCGCGAAGTGTACGTGGAGATGATGAATTCCGGTATGACCGGCGTCCGCTCCGCACTGGTCAGCTACGATGTCGACCCTTATTAAATTTAGGGTATAAAAAAATAAACGGCGGTCGCTTTTTGCGGCCGCCGTTTTCATTCGTGTATATTAGGTCATTTTACAATCTTAACAGAGGTATCATCGTAGCGCAGAATATAAATACCGCGTGGTAACTGGTGCAGATAATCAGAGTCAGCAGCGTGCTTCAGTACTATACCTTGCGTATTGATTACATCGGGGAGCACTCCATCAGCAATAAGCGATTCTATAGATGAAAGAGCATTTATATGGCATACGGCTCTGACTCCTGAATCGTCTGTGGCTTCAGCAATGATATCGCAAGTACCTGAAGACAGTGCTGTTATAAGGCCATCGGAATCAACTGTAGCAATCTCCGGATTCGAGGATGTATATTTTAGTTCCGGATTGGAAGCATCGGCCGGGAGTACCTCGCTAATTAGGGTGAATTGTTCACCCTTAGCTATAGAGATATTGGTTTCATTGAGGTTGATACGTGTTACCGGAACGAATCGGTAGTCATTGACCTGAACGCGTGTTGCATTCTCAATTTCGCCGGAGTTCTGATTGAGTAGCATCGCCACAATGTGCATGTTGGCAGAGTTTTTGACGTTGGCAGGTACTGTCAGTTTTACAGTGCGCGGGTATTCACAGTCAGGTTCTACAGCTTGGATCTCAGTGCCGGCGAGACCATCTACATCGGCTATCGAACGGGCTACACCATGATGGAGAATATTACTGCCGCCATATGACAGGCCTATCTCCGGGATGTCATATCCAGAGTTCTGATATATTGGGCCTACATTGTCCTCGATAAATGCGAAAGCAAGTTTGTATGAGTCTTCAGCCTTATCAGTAAACTGGCTTGTTGTGTTGATGAAAATCTCCGTGCACGCTTCGTTGGCAAAGTGGGCATCGGCTGCAATGTCGGCCTTGGCTGTATAAAGGACATTTTTTAAGGCTTTGCGCACGTCGTCAATGTTAGGATATAATACCGTGGAGCGGTTGAGCAATCCACCAGGAACCGAGCCGGTACGTCCAACGAAATAACCGTACGAATCATCAGGAGCCAATTCGTCGTTGAAATGGATGGCACATCCTATGAAATTATCGGGATACTCTTTGGCAAGTATTCCGAGAGTCTGTTTGCCGAGTGCGCTGTATGGACACCATGTTCCGAGTGTTGTTTCATAAACTATGCGTCGACTGAATTTTGATGGTTCCAATACTTCTACCGGCATTACCGTAAGGTCATTTGCCGGATTCTCATCTGCACGTCCGTTGATTGAATCGATGCAAAGTTCTATATTTACCTTTCCGGATATTCTGTTTTGTGCGGGTTGCGATGCCCCAAGTGCTTTTGTCTGCTGTGGGGTCACGTTGTCAGCCCATAGATCTATGTCAAATTCGACATCAGCCATTCGGCCATATTGGATGGCGAGTGTGTCAATGGTGATAGTTCCGGTTACAGGGTTGCCCGATAGTTCCTGGGAAATGTCGGACGGCTTGACAATGTAGTTGAGCACTACAGACTTTACAATATCGGGGGCAAGGTTCTCAAGTTTTCCTCTGAAATGGACAATACCATCGGTTGACACGCCGTCATGCTCCACCTCACGCACACGTATATCGTAAGGTACATGGTCGCCCTCTATTGAACATGATATAGCGAATGCCCCCTGGTTTGAGTTGTACGCTCTCCATGAGCCTCCCGGTTCTTTTACCCAACTTTTATTTGGCATCGGTTTGCCTGAATAAGATATGCCGAAACCTTCGTTTCTGCGTCCGCCTCCAATAATCAGATCGCATTCTCCTGTTATGACGTATGGATTTTCAAAAGAGATACTGTTCCAGTCGGCGGCACGTCCGAAACCTTCTTGTATGGCCAGTTCTTCGCCGGTCTCGGCATTCTCAACAAACACAAACCAATCGTGCATCCAGTGCATTAGTGACTGTACGGAGGTTATTTTCATGCCTATGTATGGCTTGAGTTCCTCTTTGGTCACCAATATGCCTACTTTGCAGGCCGGGCATGACATCAATACATGTGAATCGTTGTAGTCCATACCCCCATATCCAAAATCGAAAACTTGTGAAGAGGGCGATGGTGCATCCCCAACGATATTGAAATTTTTCCAATTGTCAGTATTCTTGAATTCCTCTACTCGATCAGCCGGTACATGCAATGTCTTGTTGCAATCAGGTGCAACCATGTCTGTTCTTGTGAAGGGAGGTGGAACTATTGAGGAGAAATAAATATCGTTCAATGTCGGGTTGTCCCAGAAGTTGCATATATAACGTGTGCTTCCGGGAATGGTTATTCGCGTCTGAACTCCGGAGTTTCCAAAAGCATTCCAGTCAATCCTCCACAAATGCGAGGGTAATCTGATCTCGCTTTGCCGGATGTTTATAACTGATTTTTCACCCAAGCGGTTTACAGATTCGGGGATCACTATTTCAGTATCATTTCTATCCGGTGCTATTTGAATAAGTTCAGAACAATCCGTATTATACAGGATATTATCTCGTACTGTAAGATACGGATTCGCATCAGATACCTTTATTGTGGAAAAGTTCTTACATTCGTGAAGTTTCTTTGTCATCAGGCCATCGTTGCCCCACAAGTGTACGACACTTGCACCTATATACACATCTTTAAGTGAGTCAACGACTCCCATCTGTGGAAATCTACGCGTAGTTTCGGGAATTCTAATTGATTTGAGTTTTGACAGGTGAAAAATACCCGCAGGCAGATTGTCGAATTCAACGCCATCCTTGAATTGAACGTTTTCAAGATCGTAGGCGTAACTGAACCCATCATAGCACACATACTCCAACCCTTCGTTGCATATTACTTCCTTGACGTGAGTGTTTTCAAATGTACGATGAAAAATCTGTTTTGTGAAATCAGGTAGCGTGACAATCTCTTCAGAAGCAAGTACATATCCAATTAGCCGGGTATGTTCACGCTCATAGATAAAGCCTTCGTGAGAGAAGTATTTAGGGTTGTCGGGGTCAATTTCAAGAGAGCGGAGATTCGGGCAGTTTGCGCAGAAGTCAAAGCCATTGTGATATGTAATTGACTCTACACTTGCCGGGATATATACTGATGTGAGTAATTTACAATCGCAGCAGAGTCTCTCGCCTATAGTAGTCACTGTTGCTGGAATTCTTATTTCAGTCAGCAGTGTGTTCTTGAAAACATCGCGTTCCAAAGTCTTCAGTCCTTTTCCCCAGTTGATTTTTTCAAGCTTTGAGTTTTGAAACGCCTCATATTCTATAATTTCGAGTGCATCGGGGAAAGTGATTTCCGAAATGCCACAACCGTCAAATGCATGAGATGTGATTCGTCTGACTGACTCCGGAAGCGTTACTTCTGTTACGGAGGCCAAACCAAGATTGCTGACCATCGTGACTGTATATGTTTCGCCGTCAACAGTTATAGTTGAGGGAATTTCTATACTGGAAACCATATATCCACCCGGAAGTCCACAGAACCGGGCTTCCTTGGTATCAAGATTAATCTCATAATTGAAATTTTCAAAGATAACATCTTGGGTAGATTTGCTTAAAGATATTGGATGTTGCGTATTTGGCTGAACAATTGGTTCTTGCAAATTGTGCGTTACTGTAGAATCAAAATTTTCGGAACGGAAGATATTGAATCCGTTGAGCGTTTTGCCTATCTGAGTGTAGGTTATTGAATGATCGGATATCGCCCAGCATGTCAGAGCAAAAGCTGAGCTAATCGCAATCGGGAAAAAAGATTTTAGTCTCATATAGTGTAATATTAGGTATCTGTGGATTAAGGTTCTGAATCGCTCAGTTAATAATAGCTCTGATTTCTCTATGAACACGTAACGGAGCGTATATTTGCTTTGTGGTGCAAATGTTTTTATAAAGGCAAATGTATGGAAAATATATTTAAAAGGATAAAAATAGCATGATTCAAGGCGTTTGAAATGAGTGATTTAGTTGTTTCGATAAAGTGCTTTTAGTGTAATCCCTAAATAATGATATCCCTGTATATCGCATTCCGATAGTCTAAAATGGCACATGTTAGATATCATCAATCAAAACAATGCCAAAAGACCATCGTAAATGATATAATCAAATATGTGTTTGTCTGCAAACAGATGTGAGATCCGCTCTACTTAAGGTGCTGGGTTTTACTGAGCTTTTTGTGGCGGTAGAGTTGCCAGGAGTTGATCACGTTGTGCCATATGCTGTAGAAGCCTCCGGCCAGTGAGGTGATGGGGGAGAAGAAGGTGTAGCCGAGCCAGATGGCAAGGACGGTGTTTTTCTGCCCGAGCGATTGTCCGGCTGTTACGGTGTCGTTGTACATGCTACCTATTTTTCGTCCGAGCCAGAACTGAAGAATACAGCTTGCCAGAGATACGGCTACAAGCCATAGCTCCGTGGATAGCGACACGTTGCTGTGCACTATGTAACGGGTGGTTACAGCCATGGCCAGAGCAAGCGCCACAACCCACAGCTGGAACGACAGATAATGGCGGCTTGAGATGATATAGTGCAACTTAGGGAAGAATTGCCGTATAAGCAGCGCCGATATCAGCGGCAGGAGCAGAAGCGGAAATACCTTGCCGAGTATAAGCACCGAGGCGTTCCATATCGACATTCCAGGCGTGGGGTGAACGAATGGTACTGTGGCCGGAATGACAAGTGACGCAGCCAGATTGATCAGTATTGTATAGGTGATGATATGGGCAGCATTGCCTCCGAGTTTTTTTGTGATTACTGCTCCGGCAGTGGCCGTCGGGCAGATAAGGCATATCATGGCGCCTTCAAGCACGATGCGCATGCCGCTGTGGGGCATGACCGTGAGCAGTGCGCCGATGGACAGAAACATGCCCGTCTGAAACAGCAGGAGCCACCAGTGGTAGCGGCATAGACGCAGTTTGCGGATATTGACACGCGAGAATGTGAGAAACAGCATGCCGAAAATAAGCAGCGGCTGAATAATGCTCACAGCCTGAAGCATGAAAGCATGTGTGCCGTCAAGAGCAGGAATGCTTGTGTAGATGAAATATCCGAGGACACCGCCGAGTATGGCGAAAATCAGAATCCAGTCCTTTATAAACTTATAAAGTGTCATTTCTGAGCTATCTGTTTGAGCGCCTTGGCAAGCTGGTCAGGGCAGGATGTACCTTTCGAACCACACTGTATACCTTCAAGCCGGGCCGCTACATCGGCGGGACGGCACCCACGTACGAGTGCGCCGATTCCCTGCAGATTGCCGTGACATCCGCCTGTAAAACGTACATCTGTTATGATTCCTTCTTCATCAACGGTTATGTCGATAAGCCGTGAACATACCCCTTGCGGGCAAAACTGATATTTAGCCATAATAGTTACTATTATTTTTCAGCCAGCAAAATTACAAAAAATTACCTGAAGGGTGGATTGTTATTTTTTACGCCGGCTTTTCCCTATCAGCAGTACAGCTGCTATGGCGGCCAGAATACTGCCCGCTATGGTCCACAATCCGGAGCGCGATGAGGTGCTGACCGTTGCCTGTCGGGGCGCCGCAATGCTGTCGGCGTGATTCTCAGCAGGGGTAATGTTGTCAGTTGAGGCAGACAGGGGGAGTGGGTCCGCTAAATCCGGACGGTCAACAGCGTAGATGTTTACCGCGTTGCCTCCATTCCCGCTTCGCCCCTGCGAGGTGACTATCATCCGGCGTCCGTCGGGCGACAATGCCAGCCCTACGGGGTAAGAGTCGGCACGGATATTGTCAACCACAGTCATCTTCTCGGCATCAACCACGAATACGGCATTGCCTGAATTACACGCCACGAAGATATACTTTCCGTCGGGCGACAGGTCAAGCGTACGGGCTCCTCCACCTACTTTCACCGCTTTGATGCCACCTCCGAAACGGATGCTCCGGCCACCCTGCGATTTTGCCCGGTCGATACCTGCGGTCAATGAATCGAGCGACACTTTGATAGCTTTTGCCGCTACGTTGCATGAACCGTAAAGGTAACCGCGGTCAATGGCAAGATGACGCACGCCGTATATGTCAGGCACCTGGCCGATATAAGTATGGGCGGCAACATCAATGACTGCCATCGGGCCGGCCATTCCTGACACAAGCAGGTATCTGCCATCGGGGGTGAACACCGTGCCACGCAGAAGATAGCCGGAATTGCTGTCGCGGTTTACCGATGCGTCCATCGGGAAATTAAGCGTGAGCTTATGCCCTATGGTTATCGGCTCAAGGTGATGCCACTTTTTCATGTCGGGCGATGATATGTCGATCATCCCGACTGTATTATCGCCCCAGTGGGTGATGGCAATCAGGCTTCCGTCAGGCGAGCAGGCCACCATTTTGGGTAGCGGTCCGGTCTCGAACATGCGCACAATCGTGTGGGTGCGGGTGTCAATGACCGCGATGGCCGAAGGATCCTGTGCGTTGATGTCGAAGGTACGGCGGTAAAACGGAATCCAGAGATAGCGTCCGTCATGACTCCATGCACTTTCCACCGGCTTGCCATGAAACGCTTTGTTTTGGCCGTCAGGATAGTGCGTAAACGGGTAATACCCTGACGGCGCTGCCCATACATCGCCCTGTCCAGAAGGAAATGAGTAGCTGATTACGCACTGTTTTTCAAGAGTGCGGCTGTCATATACCGCGGTCTTGCATCCTTCGAGTGAGTTGACATAGAACAGTGAGCCGTCGCGGCTGAATGTGACAGACTTGGGCGAGGAGATATCGGTGTCATATGTTGCCCGCTGTGCTGCGGAATACTGCTGAAGCTTTCCTACATTCTTTATGCGTAGCGAGCCTTTCACTCCGGCGGAGCTGTCGCCAACCTGACTGTGGACTACCGCGGGAATACTTTTCTCTGCGAAGATACCTGTTGATGATGCCACAAGTATAACTGCCGTTAGAAAGAGAGGGCGTAAAAATGACGTGACGTTCATAAGCGCATGTTTCAATTGGTGATTATCCGGTCATATACTATGCGTGATATTTCCGCTATGACAGCTGACGCCTGGGCCTCGTTGCCCGCAAAGTCAGTGACAAGCACGGCAAGCGAGTATGCACGCCCGTCAGGCAGCATGATGTGGGCAATGTCATTATGGGCCATCAGACGGTCGTTGCTGTCGCGATAGCCGCTACCGGTTTTGTGGCCCACTTTTATACCGGGCATATCTTTGAAAGCGGCTACTATGCGGTCCTGACCGGTAGTGCATCCGAGCAACAGCTCCTGAACCAGCCTTTGTCCTTCTGCCGGAATAAGGCTATCGGTAAAAACTTTGTTGATAAGTACGGCGCATGCCAAAGGGGATGACCAGTTGTCACGGCTCAGTTCATGATTCTGTTTCATCTGGTGCTCCGTGTATGACAGGTTGAAATCCTGTCGTCCGGTCAGGTGGCGTACGAGGCTGTCCGTGGTATGTACCGACGCTATATTGTCAAACAGGAAATTGCTTGCGTTATTGTCGCTCTGCTGCAGGATGTAACGCAGCAGCTCCGATAGCTCTATGCTGAACATCGGTTCGGTATGCTCCTTGAGCATCGGCGACCATGTAGTGTAGTCCATGTCGGAGCGGCGTATAGACATCATGGTGTCAAACGGAGTGCCGCTGCGTGAAAGTTTGTCGGCCACGGTCAGCGCCTGATGCAGCTTGAATACGCTCATCAGAGGGTATTTCTTTTCGTTGTTGATAAGTATCGTGTCACTGTCAGGTGTGATGATAGCTACCCCTATGGTGCCATCAACACCAGCTATATATCCGGAAAGCTCACTCTGCAGGGAGTCCGTAAGGCTTGCCTGCTGATTTCCGTTTGACGATGCCGTGCATGAGCATAGCGCCACCAATCCTGCCAGTATGGTATATATCAGGTATTTCTTCATATCTTAGGAATATAAAATAACGTGTTGTGTACAAAAATAGAAATTTCCACCAAAGAAAACAAAAGTGGAGAACATGCATCTGAACTGCAGACTCTCCACTTTTATCCCCTAATACAATCTAAAGAACATGCTTATAACCTTATCAATATCTGTTTACCAACAAAAAATACAATCAATCATTCTCCAATTCCAAAATCATGATGCAAAGATATATCGTACAGACGGTATTGATATTGCACATATGTTGCATTTGCTATAAATTCTGTGGCAATGCCATATTTTTAATGAAAAAAGTACTCAAATAACATAAAATCAACGAGCGGCGGATGTCCTATCCCGGTCCAATGAATAAGGTCGGTTGATTCTGCTGCTCCCCAACTGTAGGCATGGAATTTCCCGTCGAAATGTACAAGGCCACACGGGTCGCCTATCCAACGGTGAGCCGGTGTGAAATGATACTGTGGCCTCCATTTTTCTTTGTAGGTTACGTCTGTCGTTGCGGCTTCGCATACGGGGGCAATTATATTAAAAAACAATATAGCTGAAAATAAATCCTTCATATCTGATGCATTACAAAAAAGGGAAGGGAAATGACATTGACATCATCTCCCTTCCCATATATTACAATCTTTCTTATCTTAAAAATTAATGTCGGGTCAGAATGCCGGATAGCCGGGGTTCTGTGTGTATTTACCTAAAGAGAAGTTGTACTGGGCCACGGGTATCGGATAGTACTCCTCGCCGCTGTCAAACGATGCGTTCTGATAGTAGATGCGGGTGTCCTTCTCGGCATTGAAGTAAGCGGTCATTACTTCTTTGGCTATACCCCAGCGTACAAGGTCGAAGAAACGTTCGCCTTCAAGGGCTTTCTCGAGGCGCATCTCAGTGCGGAGCGCTTTGCGGGCGTAATCCTGATTCCATCCGGCAGCCGGATACAGACCTATCTTGTAGTTGGCGGCATATTTGGACGGGTCATTGAAGTCCTTTACATATTCGCTGTTCATTGCGCGGGCACGGACACGGTTGATCAGTGTGCGGGCTTCGTCAAGATTATCGCCGCCGAGTTCTATAAGAGCTTCGGCCTTATAAAGAAGCAGGTCGGCATAGCGGATAATCTGCCAGTTGAGCTGTGATGCTCCCCATGGCCAACCCTGGAACATGTCAGGCGATTCGGGGGATACCCAGAAGCGTTTCGCGCAGTTGTGCCCATAGACGCCACGGTCACGTACCCATGACTGGCAGGGCGAATTTTTGTAAGTCTTGTAGGTGATGGTGGGACGGCCGGTCACGAAGTCAAGACGGGGGTCAACGTTGGGCTGGGTGTTTGACAGCGTCTGGTGGTCATCATCGATGAACGTTACTGTGGCATAGTCGGGACGTGTCTGGTAGTCAAATACCGGCAGTCCGTTTTCGTCAGTCTGATAGGCGTTGATCAGGTCCTGCGAGGGGAGGAAGAAACCGTCGCCATGATAGGGGCTGTTGCCACCGGGTGAGTTGAGCAGGTTGCTCCAGTTTACGCGGCCGGCATCGCCAGAGCCGTCGTTCATTGAATACTGGATTGCGAATACCGATTCCGGACCGTTTTCATTGGCTACAAGGTCGAGTCCCTGGAAGTCAGGGAGAAGGTCATAGCCTTGTATGCGGTTTATCAGATTCACCACTTCCGTGAGCAGAGTCTTGTTGATGTTGATTACGGCATGTGTCTGTTCGTCCTGTTCATATGCCTGATACAGTTTTACTTTTGCGGCATAGGCCAGAGCTATATTGCGGTTGATACGGCCAACTTCGTCCTGACGTTCGGGCAGATCCTCGGCGGCTTCAAGAAGTTCGGCTGCAATACGTGCAAGATGCTGGTCGCGGGTGAATTCATCGTTAGGCACATTGACGTACTCGCTTTCAGGAAGGTTTTCATCCATATAAGGAATCTTGTTGAACAGACGCACAAGTTCGAAATAGAAATGTGACCGGAGCACTTTCATCTCAGCTATGCGGCTGCGCTTTACCGTCACGACACTCTCATCGGCGGTGTTGAGCACACGCAGGGCGGCATTGCAGCGTGAAATCTGACTGTAGAGATTGAACCACTTACCATCGAGGTTGCCGTTATTTGACTGCACCTGAAATGTTTCCATTGCATGTATGTCCCAAAGGTCACCTTCACCGCCTCCACCTTTGTAGGCGTTGTCGGCGCGTACTTCGCCGAAGCTCCAGTTGGAGGTGGGGCGTACCCAGGGATCGCCCTGTTCGTTTGTAAATCCTGAAAGTGATGCGTAGGCTGAGTTGACAAGCAGGTCAATAGCTTCGGTTGAGGTCATCACTCCATCCGACAGGCTGCCCTGAGGTTTGTTTTCCAAAAAGTCATCGCTGCAACCGGCTAAGATGGATGACAATGCTATGGCTGATATAATGTTTTTTAGTTTCATTGTTTCAGAGTTTTTAAGGTTGATGATATTCAGAATCCAAACTGAATGCCGAATGTAAACTGACGGGGCATGGCGTATGGATAGCCAAGGCCTTCGGGATCAGCACCGCTGTAATTTGTGACAGTGAAGAGATTCTGTGCCTGGAAATAGATACGGGCATTTGTCAAGCGGAGCTTTGTGCGCAGTTGCTGCGGCAGTGAATAGCCCAATGTGAGGGTTTTCATTCTCAGGAATGAACCGTTTTCTATATGGAATTGTGACACTTCGTGTTCGTTATTACTATTGTCAGTGGTCGGGGCGGGGGTGTCGCAGTCATAATAGCCTGTCTGCAGGAAGCGGTCGTAGGCTGCTGCTGCATCCAGCAGGCGTGAGCCGTGGTTGCCGTTCCAACACTGGAACAGGTCGGTATAGTATTTCGAGTTGTTGAAAGCATCGCGTATTATCGAGGTGAAGAACATGCTTAGGTCAAATCCTTTCCAGTTGGCGCCGAGGTTGAGGCCAAACTGTGCTTTTGGCAGGTCACATCCGAGCCATGTGCGGTCGTTGTAGTTGATTTTACCATCGCCGTCAGCGTCAACATACCGGATACGTCCTACTGCCGGCTTACCGAATTCCACCTGATACTTGCTGCAGTATTCATCAACTTCGGCCTGTGTGCGGAACACACCGTCGGTCTTGAAGCCCATCCATGAACCTAACGACTGTCCTACGAGAGAGTGTCCGGCATATCCACCGCCGTAAGAATAGTATATGTCATCAAGAAGATCTGTAACCTTGTTCTTTGATACAGTGACGTTGAACCCGATTTCATAGCTGAAGTCCTTGTTTACGCTTGTGCGCCAGTTGATCTGGCCTTCAAAGCCACGGTTGGTCATTTCGCCTCCATTGTACCAGCAGTAGCCGTCTTCACCGATTGTGGCGATATAGGGCTTCTCAACGAGCATGTCGGTTGTCTTTTTGTAGAAGTAGTCAAGCGACAGTGTCAGGCGGTTGTTGAGGAATCCGGCATCGATACCGAAGTTGGTCTGATATGTTTTTTCCCACTTCAGATCTTTGTTGGTGGTGCGTATGCGGTAGGCTCCGGGCGATAGGGTTGTGCCGTCGCCGTTCATGTTATATGAACCGCGGTCAAGGCTCATAAGATATTTTGCATAGAAAGCTTCGTTGTCAATCAGGTCATTGCCGTTTATACCCCACGAACCGCGGATCTTGAGGTCGGAGAGCCATGAGCGGGTATTCTCCATGAATTTTTCCTGCGATATGCGCCATCCGGCGGATACAGAGGGGAACCAGTCATAGTTATGGTCCTTTGACAGACGCGACGAAGCATCGCGGCGCAGTGTGAATGACAGAAGATATTTGTTGTCATACGAATAATTCAGCTTGCCGAAACCTGAGAACATGGAGTAGTTTGATGCGCCGGCTCCAACATTTTTGTTGGCGGTCACGTTGCCTAAGTACAGATAGTTGGGGTCCTCGATTTCAAGGCCTGTGCCGTAGCCGAAGAAGCTTTCGTTGTGATATTTCTTTGATTCGACACCTACGAGAGCCATTATGGAGTTCTTGCCGAAGTCTATATTATACTGAGCAGTGTTGGTCCAAACCCAATCGACATTCTTTCCGGTAGACTGGGTGAGCTTGTTCACTTCGTCGCGCAGCCATTTCGGCTCGAAAGTCTTGTTGGTTTCGTTGTAGTAGTTCACGCCGAAGTTAGTCTTGACAATAAGGTTCTTGACCGGTTCAATCTGTAGATAGGCATTTCCGAATACACGCCAGTATTCATGCTTGTTGCCCTGATTGTTCTGGATAAGACGCATCATATTCTGTGCATCGCCGAGCACGTCGTTAATCTGGTCAACGAATACACCCGAAGCATCATATACGGCTTTGGCGGGGTGCTGCTTTACAGCGTTTTCTTCGGCACCATCGGGCATATAATGTGCTTTCCACCAGTTGACGGCTACATTGCCACCGGCTTTCAGACGGTTGTTGAGAAATCCATAGTCAGAACTGAAGCGTGTGTTCACGCGCTGGAAATCGGAGCCTTTCACTATACCGTCATGGTCGAGCCAGCTGAGTGATAGCGATGACGAACCGTTTTCAGAGCCTTTCGAGAGTCCGATGCTGTATGTCTGCATGAGTGCGGTGCGGTGAATCTCTTTTTCCCAGTCAGTGGTCTGCGGCAGTACGTCTACGCCATTGAGGTTTTTGTATGTCTGCAGGTTTGCCGTGGCGCCATTGCCATATATCGCAGAGCTGGGAGTAGCTCCTCCGTGGGCATATTTGTAAGCTGACCAGTAGACATCGCCCCATTGATATGCATCCAGAAGGTCAAGGCCGCTGTTGTACTGCTGTATGGTAAGAGTGGCATCAAATGTCACGCGGGCCTCGCCGGCTTTGGCGCGTTTGGTGGTGATGATTATCACACCGTTGGCTGCCTGTGCGCCGTAGATTGATGCTGATGCCGCATCTTTCAGCACCTGTATTGATTCGACATCATTGCTGTTGAGGATTGTGCCGGGATTCTCACGGGTCATCACGCCGTCAATCACATAAAGAGGACCGTTGGCATCGCCGCGGAATGAAGATGCGCCTCGGATAGAGGTTCCGGTGCTGAGTCCGCCGGGGGTACCGTCAGTGGTAACTGTCATGCCGGCTACACGTCCCTGGAGTGACTGGATAACGTTGCCTGTAGGTGTGTCGGCCACATCTTTCATCTTCACTACGGACACAGATCCTGTGAGGTCAGACTTCTTTTCTGAAGAGTAGCCTACCACTACAATTTCATCCAGTACTTCAGAATCAGTGTCAAGTGTGATGGTGAGTTGAGGTGCTGCTTTTACGGTCTTGGCCTTATGTCCTACATAGGAAATTGTGAGGCTTGAGCCTTCAGGAACCGTGATTGTGAAATTACCGTCAATATCTGTGGCAACACCATTGGAGCCCTTTACGTCAGAGATGACACTGGCGCCGATGAGTGGCTCGTTGTCAGTGGATGAAATGACGGTCCCGTGCACAGTTATGTTCTGTGCTTGTGCCGCAATTGCTATAAACAATAGCATCAATGCGCTGAGGATAGCTTTTTTCATGTTATTTAATTTGTGGTTTTGATTACTGACGCAAAGGTATGTTATCCTTTGACTGTCAGCTGGCACTCATGATGCATAGAGTATGAAAATTGTGCGGATGCACGATTATTGATACAGTATGCGCTATTTTTTATAGAAAAACGGTGACGTGTCATATTTGCAATGCCGCGCCACCGTCAGAAGGTTATAGGGATATTTCAGTGTCCGAGTCTTTCCCGGAGTTCAGATGGAGTCTCATTGAACATTTCGCGGTACACTCTTGTGAAATAGGCCGGGGATGAAAATCCTACTTCGTAGGCTATCTCGCTTATCGATCTGTCAGTGGCGGTGAGGAGTTCCCGGGCTTTGTTCATGCGTATTTTCCGCAGCAGTTCCACCGGCGAATAGTTGGTAAGCGATTTTATCTTGCGGTAGAATTGTGACCGGCCTATTCCTAATTGTGAGGCCAGGCTGTCGATGTTGAGGTCAGGATTGGCGATATCGTTGTTCACAAGGGTGAGGAAACGCGAGTAGAACTCGTTGTCAATATCACCGGAATTGGGTGCGGATGCAGGCAATTCTCTTTTTTGTGGAGTTGAGGCGGGGGCAGTGCGCCATAATTCTTTTATGCGTTTGCGGTTGTCTATCAGGTTGCGGCACCTCATCCGTAGCATCTTGTTGTTGAATGGTTTGGCAAGATATCCGTCGGCGCCGCTTTCATATCCTTGTATCCGCTGCTCGTCCATGCTACATGCTGTGAGCATCAGCACAGGAATATGTGATGTCGACAGCTCTTCTTTTATGCGGCGGCAGCATTCGAGTCCGTCCATGACTGGCATCATCACATCGCATATTATAAGGTCAGGAGTATATTTTGAAGCAAGACGGATTCCGTCCTTGCCGTTGGATGCTTCGATTATACGGTATTCATCGCAGATAAGCTCGCGTATCATGCGCCGGATGTCGTCATTGTCGTCAATTATCAGCAGGAGTGGTTTGTCGCTCTCCTCAGTAGAGGGGTTGCATTCTATGGTCCCGAGTTCGGCGTTGACATCCTCCGCTGATATCCGGTTTGACACCGTAGGAGCAGCCGGAGATGATACGTGTCGTATTGGAAGCTTTACGGTGAATCGGCTTCCGCGGCCTATTTCGCTGCTTACCTCAATGGTGCCTCCATGAAGTTCTACAAAAGCTTTTGCAAGTGAAAGCCCTATGCCGGAGCCGTTTGGATGCACCTTGTCAACCTGATAGAAGCGGTCGAAAATGTTGTCGATATCTTCTTCGGCTATTCCGCGCCCGGTATCTTCAACTGATATAATCAGCTGTTGGTCATCAATATGGCATGTAAATGTTATACTGCTGTTGTCAGGACTGTACTTAATAGCATTTGACATGAGATTGAAGAATACGCGTTCAATCTTCTCTGTATCAATAGCTATGGTAAGGTTAGCGGGGAGCGTGACATTGCCTGTCAGCTTTATGCTGCGCTTGTGGGCGAGGTTGGAGAATGATTCGGCCCATTCCGTAATCAAGGGGGCGAAGCTTACTTCAGAAAGGTTTAGCTGCAGGCGTCCGTTTTCATATTTACGGAAGTCGAGAATCTGATTGATAAGCCGGCGGAGTATCTTGACATTCTTGTTGGCGATTTTCATGAGTGCCTTGTGCTGCGGCGTCAGATAGCCGGCCTCGGCGAGCTGCTCTACCGGCTCGGCAATCAGGGTAAGAGGCGTCCGCAGGTCATGTGACACATTAGTGAAAAATGCGAGCTTTGACTGTGTGGCTGCATTGAGCTGTTCGTTAAGCGCCTTTTCGGTGTCGCGTTGCTGTTCAAGAAGACGGTTTTGTTCCATAAGTGTGTGCTGGTGACGCTTATGTTGCCAGAATGCCCTGAGTATCATGAAGAGGAATCCGAAGAGGAGCAGCAGTATAGCTATCGAGGCGTAAAAAAGAGTGGTTTGCGCCGAGTGACGGGCCCAGTAGTCGTCAACCTGAGTCTTCAACAGTTTTATTTTTGCCGTTTCCTCTTTTAGCGATTCATTTTGCAGCAGGAGAATATCGGCGTTTGATTTGTCGACGGCTGACGACAGCGGTAGCTGTATGTTGCGTTGGAATGGTTCTCCTTTAAGTATGGCAAGAGCGGTACGTATTACTCCATAGCCCTCCGTGGGGTATAGGAATGTGGCGTCGATAACACTGTCGGCCACAGCTTTGATTCCTATCTCCGGTGCGGCATCAATGCCTATTACTTTCAGGTCAAGCCCTTTACGTCGGGCTACTTCCGATGCGGCCACCGCCATGCGGTCATTGTGGGCATATATCAGATCTACATCCGGATGTGCGCTGAGCAGTGAGTCGGCAGCTACTGCGGCATCGTTGTAGTTCCAGTTGCCGTATGCTGATCCGATAAGTTCCAGTCCTGAACGTGAGGCTTCAGTCTTGAACCCGTTATGACGTTCTATGGCCGGAGTAGACCCCTTCAGGCCATATATTTCCAATACCTTTCCGCCACGTCCTGTCAGGCTTAAAGCGTAGCGGGCCGCGGATTCGCCTATGGCTGTATTGTCAACGCCCTGATACGCCGTATATGAGTCGCCATTGATTTTACGGTCAAAGATTATTACCGGCATACCTCCATCGTAGGCCTCCTTAATAATAGGCGTGATAGCATTGGCTTCGTTAGGTGCCGCGATGATTATGTCAAAGCCGTTGTCCATGAAGTAGCGTATGTCGGCAATCTGCTTCTCATTGCTGTCATCGGCCGACCGGATCTCGACCGTTGCCTCAGGATGAAACATTATTTCACGGTAGATCTCGTCATTCATTTTCTTGCGCCAGTCATCATCGCTGCATTGTGACACACCTATGCGGTATGTCTTCGCTTCATGGCATGAGGACGCACTGAATATAAGCATTACGATTATGAATATTCGGAATACCCTGTTCATTTTTCAGATTTAAGATAAGTGATAATACAGATGCGAATATAGCTCTAATATTATGAATAACAAAGCATTTACTATGAAAAAATGAGCTGTGCAACATTTCTGCTACTGTTTGCACTATTTTTAATAGCCCTCTCTGACGGTTATATATTAGATTTGTGCATCGAAAAAAACGAATGACATTTTTTATATGAATAGAGCAAAGAAAATAATGGCAGCTATGTTATCGCTTCCGCTTCTATGTCAGGGAGCGCTGGCAGCTGACAGCAGTGGTATCAAGGTGGAGCACCTCGGTACAAACAATACGCTGGTACGTGTTGAGGGTGATTCGCGCTATCTGATGATTCCGGTCCAGGAAGCATACGATGATGCGACGGTTAATGTAGTGGTCGACGGTAAGCTTGAACGTACCGTGTATGTGCGTCTGGCCAAGTCAAAGGTCGACTATGCGGTGCCTTTCGACCTGTCGCCTTACAAGGGGAAGAATGTGGTGCTGAATATCGTGACGACACAGAGCCGCTCAACGGTGCGCGAGGCCAGTGAGGATGCCTGCTGGAGCAATTTCGCGCTGGCTGATTCAATCAGCACGGCTAATGTTGAGAAGTATCGTCCGGCCTATCACCATACTCCATTGTACGGTTGGATGAACGACCCTAACGGCATGTTCTATAAAGATGGCGAGTGGCATCTCTACTATCAGTGGAATCCTTATGGCTCGAAATGGCAGAATATGACCTGGGGACATTCGTCATCCTCTGACCTTATAAACTGGACAAGCCATCCGGCGGCTATAGAGCCTAACGGCCTTGGCTCGGTGTTCAGCGGCAGCTCGACCATAGATACTGAGAACAGTGCAGGATTCGGTAAGGATGCCGTTGTGGCCATGTACACCTCAGCCGGGGCGAGTCAGGTACAGAGTCTGGCATGGAGCACGGATAATGGGGAGACATTCAATATCTATGGCGGCAATCCTGTGCTGACACTGGACAGCGAGGCTCGCGACCCGAACATGTTCTGGAATCCGGATACAAAACTGTGGACTCTTGTGCTTGCACATGCTCTTGACCATGAAATGCTGATATTCACATCGCCTGACATGAAGGAATGGACCCTTCAGAGCAGTTTCGGTAAGGGTGAAGGTGCCCAGGGCGGTGTATGGGAGTGCCCCGATCTGTTTGAACTCCCTGTTGATGGGGGCCAGAATAAGAAATGGGTGCTTATATGCAATATCAATCCCGGCGGACCGTTCGGAGGTAGCTCGATCCAGTACTTCACCGGCGATTTTGACGGGAAAAATTTCAAAGCTGATACTGACGCATCAGGAAAGGTGCCTACAAAATGGCTTGATTACGGTAAAGACAATTACGCACTTGTGAGCTGGAGCGATGCTCCGCAGGGACGGCGCACGGTGATAGGGTGGATGAGCAACTGGCAGTATGCCGCCGAAGTTCCCTCCAAACAGTTCCGCAGTGCCAACACTCTGCCTCGTGACATGTATCTTTTCACAGGCGATGACGGACAGATATATGCGGCCACGGAGCCGTCGCCCGAAATGCTGAATCTGCGTGACAAGCTCACACTCAGCAAGCCTAATATATCAGTCGGTAAAAAAGCCACCACGCTGTCACTTCCGGACCATAACGGAGGTATATGTGAAATACTGATGGATATCGAGGCTCCCAAGTCAGGCTCCGTGTATATTACACTCGGTAATAAGGCCGGCGAGGAAGTTGTGATGACTTACAGTCCGGACAGTGCAACTATAGCATTTGACCGTCGCCACAGTGGCATAGTGGACTTCAGCCAGGACTTTCCGGCTGTGACCACAGCCCCGATTCTAAAGAGCGGCAAGATGCTTTCCCTGCGTATTTTTGTTGACCGTTCGAGCATAGAGCTGTTTGCCGACGGAGGCCGGAGCACGATGACAAATCTGGTGTTCCCCACACAGCCTTACAGCACACTGAGCATCAATACTTCCGCAGGTAAGGCTAAAGTGAAAAACCTGAAGATATATTCCATAAAAACAAAATAATACCACGTCATGAATACAACACAGTCATTGCAATATGGTAAAAAGGGGCTTATAATGCAGATTATACCCGTAATGCTATGCTTCTTTGCCATGGGTTTTGTGGACCTTGTAGGTACCGCGTCAAATTATGTTCAGAAGGATCTCGGACTCTCTGACTCGCAAGCCAATCTGTTTCCATCGCTTGTTTTCTTCTGGTTTCTGATTTTTTCAGTGCCTACAGGAATGCTGATGAACCGTATAGGACGGAAAAAGACAGTATTGATAAGCCTCTTTATCACAGCTCTGTCACTGATTATACCTATGTTTGGTGACAGCTATATGGTAATGCTGGTGTCATTCTCATTGCTCGGAATTGGCAACGCCGTAATGCAGACTTCGCTTAATCCTCTTGTGACGAATCTTATCAATGGCGACAAATTGGCGTCCACTCTTACATTCGGTCAGTTTGTCAAGGCTATAGCTTCATTCCTTGCACCTATAATCGCGGCATGGGGCGCCACTACATACTTCCCGACATTCGGACTTGGGTGGAGAGCTCTGTTCGTGATATATGCCGTGGTAAGCTTCCTGTCTATTTCAGCCCTTGCCGCAACCCCTATCGAGGAGGAGCGTCCCGACAAGGCTTCAGGTGTGGGTGAATGTCTGAAACTGCTTGGACGTCCGTTCATATTGCTCTGCTTCATAGGTATAATGTGTCATGTGGGGATTGACGTAGGTACCAATACCGTGGCTCCAAAGATAATCATGGAGCGACTGGGCCTGCCTCTTGAGGAAGCCGGATTTGCTACAAGCGTATATTTCATATTCCGTACAGCCGGATGCTTCCTTGGCGCTTTCCTGCTGCGCACCATGTCGCCGAAACTGTTTTTCGGGATCAGTGTGGCCCTGATGGTAGTGGCAATGGTAATGATGACAGTATGCCATTCGCTCACGCCTCTCTATATCGGTATCGGGCTCGTAGGCCTGGGCAATTCCAATATATTCTCCGTGGTGTTCTCACAGGCTCTTGTCTATGCTCCTCAGGAGAAGAACGAAGTGTCGGGATTAATGATCATGGGACTGTTCGGAGGCACTGTATTCCCTCTGGCCATGGGATTCGCGGCCGATGCAATGGGACAGATCGGTGCTGTGGCAGTAATGTCGGCCGGAGTGTTATATCTGATGTACTATACTGTGAAAATTAAAGTTATTAAATAAAGAAATCGTAAAAATCATATATCATGGATCGTATTGTAGTAGGAATGGGCGAGGCATTATGGGATGTTCTCCCCGAAGGAAAGAAAATAGGTGGCGCACCGGCTAATTTTGCCTATCATGTGTCACAGTTCGGCCTTGACAGCATGGCTGTCAGTGCTATAGGTGAGGATGCTCTTGGAGCCGAACTGCTTGCCAATTTTGACGAGAAGGGAGTGAAATATCATATTGACACGGTGCCTTATCCTACGGGAACCGTGCAGGTGGAGATTGATCAGGCCGGAATACCACAGTATGAAATAAAGGAAAATGTGGCGTGGGACAATATCCCGTACACTGAGAGCCTGAAGGAGATAGCCGGCCGTACAGGAGCGGTATGTTTCGGGTCGCTGGCCCAGCGAAATGTGGTGTCACGCAATACTATCAATGACTTTCTGGATGCTATTCCGGAGGATAACAAGCCGCTTGTGGTTTTTGACGTGAATCTGCGTCAGGGATTCTACAACAAGGAGATTCTGTGCAACTCCATGAAACGTTGCAATATCCTGAAAATAAATGATGAGGAACTCGTGGTAGTGAGCCGCATGTTCGGCTATCCGGGTATCGACCTTCAGGATAAGTGCTGGATTCTTTTGGGAAAATACAATCTGAAGATGCTGATTCTTACATGTGGCATAAACGGTAGCTACGTGTTCACTCCCGGAAATGTATCATATCAGCCTACTCCCCGGGTGGAAGTAGCCGATACAGTGGGCGCCGGCGATTCATTTACCGCCGCGTTCATAGCGAGCATACTCAAAGGTAAGAGTGTGCAGGAGGCGCATCAGAAAGCTGTAGCGACATCAGCTTTCGTATGTACTCAGCAGGGGGCTATGCCGGTACTGCCTGCCGAGCTGACCGAATAATGATAGGATAAATAGTTCATGACAGCGAAGAGGGGAGAGGCCTGCAACAGGTTTCTCCCCCTTTATTCTTCTTTATAATTAGCAAATTTGCTTCTTATGTATAAGACTTCTATTTTTGTACCATTATTTATAAGTCGGCATATTATAATTACTTATGATGAAGAGCCGGTGCTGACTGTATGTAATATTGTAGAATTGTCAAATCATTATAAGTAAAAATCATGGGTATTACATTGAAAGGTATAGCTCCTGAAATGATAGCGAATAATCTTTTTCCGAGTCAACCGATTCATCCCGGAGAGATGATAAAGGATGAGATTGAATACCGTGGTATATCTCAAAAGGCCCTTGCGGCAGAGATAGGCATACCGGCATCAGTACTAAATGCCGTTCTCAATGGCAAACGTGCGGTAACTACTGAATATGCCCTTCTTCTTGAGGCTGCATTGGGTATTGATGCAGATATATGGCTTAAAATCCAGTCAGACTATAATAAACAGGTCGCCAAGTCAGATCCTTCATTCATGGAACGCATTAACCGCATACGTAAAGTAGCGGCCTTTCTCTGATTTTTTGAAAACAGTTAGCTCTCTTCGGATAGTCTATTGAAGGATGGCGTCAATGGCGGTCAGTTCATCGGCTGTGAATGGGGGAGCGTCAATGGCTTTGAGGCTGTTGTCAAGCTGATGGGTTGAACTTACTCCGGTTATCACGGATGTAAGGTAGCGTTTTGCGAGGAGCCATGATATTGACATCTGTGCCAGCGATTGACCGCGTCCGGCAGCGATGTCATTTAACCGGGTAGCTTTTGCAATCCACTGGTCAGTAATGTCCGATTCATGCAGGAATGCGCCCTCACGATGCACTCTTGAATCAGCCGGTATGCCATGCAGATAGCGGTCAGTGAGCAGACCCTGCGCAAGAGGTGAGAATGCTATAAAACCAAGTCCGCACTTTTTAAGCATGTCAATATGCGCATCTTCAGGTTTGCGGCATATCATATTGTAGCGGTCCTGATATATCAGGCAGCGCACATGTTGCTCCGACATCATGCGGCAAGCCTCGGCAGCTTTGTCGGCCGGGTATTTCGAAAGCCCTATATAAAGGGCTTTCCCTTGCTTGACTATATCAATAAGCGCCTGGATGGTTTCCTCCAGAGGTGTCTCGGGGCAGTAGCGGTGGCTGTAAAATATGTCGAAATACTCAAGTCCTGTACGGCGCAGGCTCTGGTTGATACTTGCCATGATATACTTGCGGGAGCCGCCGTCGCCGTAAGGTCCGTTCCACATCAGATGGCCCGCTTTTGAAGATACTATTATTTCATCGCGGTGAGTATGGAGGTTGCGCGACATGATTTTGCCGAATGTCAGCTCGGCGCTACCGGGAGGCGGTCCGTAGTTGTTGGCAAGGTCAAAATGCGTCACGCCGCAGTCGAATGCGTGTGTTATGATATGCTCGGATGTGGCGAAGTCAGCTGACTGGCCGAAGTTGTGCCATAGTCCGAGTGATATTTCAGGGAGCTGAAGTCCGCTCCGTCCGCAAAATCGGTATTTCATGGTTGAGAGAATGACGTTGTTATAGTATATGCAAAGATAACCATTTGTGTCAATTAAGAAATAATATTATCTTAGCATTGTTATGATGCAACCGACAGTCAGAACCCTTGAAGGGATAGATATCGATAAGATAACAGATATATTTGAGGCGGCATTTGCTGATTATGCGGTGTCGTTCAGCCGTGATGAAATCAAGTCAATGCTCCGCAGGCGAGGGTACAGTCCGGAGTATTCCTATGGAGTGTTTGACCGAGGCTCGATAGTGGCCTTTGCGTTGAGCGGCAAGGATTATTTTGCCGGAAAATCAACAGTCTATGACATCGCCACGGCTGCCATGCCTGATTATCGTGGGCGCGGTCTGTCCGGACTTATGTTTAGCCGTGCTATTCCGGAATTGGTAGCTGCCGGGGTGGAGAGGTATTTGCTGGAGGTGCTTTGCGACAATGAGGCTGCAATCAAAGCCTACAGGAAGCAAGGGTTTGCAGTTGGCCGTACATTCCTATGCCACAGGCAGACCTGCACAGAGGTGATAAGTGCCGGTATCAATGTTGAAGGTGTAAATATAAAACCGCTTGTCCCGTCGGACGACATACTGGCGGATGACATGTTCTGCGATTTCACTCCATCGTGGCAGAATAGCCGTGAATCGATACTCAGGGCCTCAACAGATTTTAAGGCATTCGGAGCATACCATAATGATATGTTGGTGGGCTACACCCTGTTCGATGCACGGTATGGCGATCTCACACGGATAGCCGTCCGTGAGGAAATGCGTCGTAAAGGTATAGGCTCGATGTTGCTTAACAGGTTTCTTGCGGAGAACCGCGCCGATGCGGTCAAAGTGCTTAATATAGAATCGACGTGCAGTTCTTTGGTTGAATTTCTGAAGAGGTATAATATCAACGAAGCATCGCGGCAATATGAAATGTATAAGGAATTATCAACATGAATATGGTGGCGCAGCTGAATTTATTTGTAACTTTGCGGCGGATTTTAGAGTGATAAAATAAGATCCGAAATAATTAGGGGTGCATCCGAGGCCACGGCCCGGAAGCTGAGAGTACACCCTTTGAATCTGATCCGGTTAGTACCGGCGTAGAGAAATTGATATGGACAAGATATCTTCAATCCGGCTTGCTGTAGCCGTATACGCGTGTGCGTATGTATGTAATCCTGCCGTCAGTGCGGCAGAAGTTTCCAACACAGTTCCCGACTCAATGACGGTGAAGCTCCGCAATGTCGAGGTTGTTGCCAACAGGGCCAACAAGCGAACTCCGGTGGCGTTCTCCGATATTACAGCCAAAGAGTTGGCGCGCATCAATGACGGACGCGATATCCCATTTCTGCTTGAATCACTGCCTTCGATTGTCACCACCGGCGATGCCGGCGGAGGGATAGGCTATTCAGGAATACGTGTGCGCGGCACTGATGCCTCGCGCATCAATATCACGGCCAACGGTGTGCCTATTAATGACTCGGAGAGCCACAATGTCTATTGGGTGAATATGCCTGACCTGGCTTCATCGCTGCGTGACATTCAGGTGCAGCGCGGTGCCGGAACATCGACCAACGGAGCCGGTGCGTTCGGGGCATCAATCAATATGATAACGGATGCGCCTTCAATGGATCCTGCGGCAGAGATTTCAGCTTCTTATGGGTCATACAATGCCAATAAGCAGACAGTAAAGGTGCAGTCCGGCCTGTTTGACGACAAATGGAGTCTGGACATGCGCCTGAGTCACATGGGTTCTGACGGATATATCGACCGTGCATATTCAAAACTGTGGAGCTATCTCGGACAGCTTTCCTATCAGTCAAGCGGCACACTGGTCCGTCTGCTCGCTTTCGGCGGAAAGGAACAGACATATATGGCATGGGACTATGCCTCGAAAGAGGAGATGGCCAAGTATGGACGCCGGTATAATCCGTGCGGCAAGTACACGGCCGATGATGGCTCTACGGCATTCTATCCCGATCAGTATGATTATTTCGTACAGCATCACATTCAGCTCCTCGGATTCAGGAATCTGTCGGATAGATGGCGATTCAACATTACATTCCATTATACGAAAGGCGACGGCTATTACAAGCAGTATAAGACGGACCGCACACTTGTGGAGTATGGGCTGCAGCCATTTGTCAACGGCGCCGGCCAGTTGGTTGAGAAGTCTGACCTTGTAAGACTTAAGAACAATGACAATGATTTCGGAGGCGGGATGCTGACGTTCAATTATACCGGCAGCCGCTTCAACGCCACTATAGGCGGAGCTGCCAACTGGCACCGCGGCAACCATTTCGGACAGATTGATTTCGTGCGCAATTATGTCGGTCCTATAAATCCGCTACAGGAGTACTACCGCAATGTAGGACGAAAATTTGACAGCAACGTTTACGCGCGTGGCGATTATGAGATATGCCGCGGTCTGTCAGCCTACGCCGACTTGCAATTCAGGCATATACGCTATTCCATCCGTGGCATAAGCGACAACTATGACTGGAACACTGAAGCTCCCGGAGCGCTTGACATATTCCGCCGCTACAATTTCTTCAATCCCAAGGCGGGGCTGACGTATCAGAACCGTCAGCACAGAGCCTACGTGTCATGGAGCGTGGCCCATAAGGAACCTGTGCGTGACAACTTCACTGACTGCGATGCCGCCCATTATCCTACGGCTGAACGTCTGTTTGACTATGAAGCGGGCTACACATTCACACATCCGCTGTTCTCGCTCGGGGCCAATCTCTACTACATGGATTACAAGGACCAGCTGATAGCCACCGGGCAGCTGTCCGACACCGGAAATGCCATCAGTGTCAATGTCCCCAAGTCATACCGTATGGGCATTGAGTTGCAGGGCACGCTTAAACCGTGCCGATGGTTTGACTGGCAGATCAACGCCACGCTGTCGCGCAACCGCATCAAGGATTTTGTGCAGTATATCTACGAGGATGGATGGAAGAATCCCATAACACGTGAATTTGCCGATACGCCTATCGCCTTCTCGCCTGATGTGGTGATGCACAATGCGTTCAATTTTCATGTAGGTGCATTTGACGCCTCTCTGACATCGCGCTATGTGTCGGACCAGTATATGGACAACGCCCGCACCGCCGAGGCTAAGCTCGATTCATATTTTGTGAGCGACCTGAGGCTTAACTATACATTCCGCAATATCCCTTCAGTGAAGGAACTGTCGGTAGGAGTGGCTGTCTACAATCTGTTAAATGCCAAGTATTGCAACAACGGTTATGCCGGCACCGAATATTATGTGGACGATGCCGGAAAGAAGGTGATATACAGCTATGCCGGTTTTGCGGCACAGGCCACTACAAATGTGATGGCCTCAGTCAATATAAAATTCTGATATGGGTACAATTCTTGAAATAGCCGGTTTCGTCATCGGTCTGCTCTACCTGTGGTGGGAGTATCATGCCAATTCGAAGCTATGGCTCGCATCGCTTATCATGCCGGCTATATCAATGTGGATATATTTCAGCAAAGGATTGTATGCTGATTTTGGCATCAACATCTACTATCTGTTGATAGCCATATATGGCTACTGGGTGTGGACCCGTGGCGGGCGGAATAAGAAAAACACCGATTCAGGTAGCGCGGTACCTATTACCCACATTCCTTTCCGTATATTGGCAGGAGCATCAGGCGTATTTGCGGCAGTGTGGTGTGCCATATACCTTATCCTTACCAATTTTACCAACAGTACCGTGCCGCTGTGCGATTCATTCACTACCGCACTCAGCATAGTGGCTATGTGGCTTCTGGCAAAGAAATATGTGGAGCAGTGGATAGCATGGGTGTTGGTTGACATAGTATGCGTAGGGCTTTATATCTACAAAGGGATATATTTCTACGCCACGCTATATGCCGTCTATTCCGTGGTGGCCTGCTTCGGCTATCGCAAATGGCTCCGACTGATGCATGAACGGCCCTGACATGATCACATTCCCGGTAGGGACATCTTCGATGTGTTAGACGCAGCCATGCTGAGATCCTGAAATGTTTATTCTTGTTTTGGCGTGGGCCGAGCTGAAAGCGAGTACCATGCTAAGGGACGCAATGTCAGAATTTTGGAATTACGTGGTTCTATTGTTTTATTTAGTAGTTATAGCTATCTCTGATTTTGCATCAGATAAAAATTGCGGATAGATGTAACCTATCGACAATTTTCAGTGTCATGAATAAAAACAATAGATATGAAAACATCATTATCAGTCATCATTTCATTATTGCCGTTATTATCTTATGCGCAGGGCAATTTGTCAGACAGTATTCAGGGTAAGAAATTGAATGAAGTTGTAGTTGAGGGACAGATGCAGAGCACATCGCCGGGACTGACAACTTATTATCCGGATAAGCAGAGCAAACGTGCGGCCCAAAATGCTGTTGACCTGCTGAATTATATGGGTATTCCGCAGATTAATGTAAATCCGGTAGCCGGTTCGGTGACAACTCCGGGCGGCGAGGAAGTAGCTATATATATCGATATGGAAGAGGCTTCGCAGGTGGAAAAAGATGCACTCCGTCCGGAGGATGTTAAAAAAGTGGAGTACTACGTGTTCCCTACTGATCCGCGCTTCAATCATGCCAAATATGTTATTAACATAACCCTACGTAGTTATGAATATGGCGGTTATGCAAAGTTTTCCGGTACAGGCAATGTTATGGCGGGTTCAGGTAGCGGACTCGGATATGCAAAAATCGCATATAAACGTATGACATACGATATAAGCGTCAATGATAAGTTCACTGACCGTCATCATACCGGCAGTGAGCAGAGGCAGGTGTTCAGATTCCCGCAGGATGGTGGCCCGATCCAAGAAATAATGCGTGACAATATACTTGACTACAGCCGTTTTACTGAAAATCAGTTAGGCGTATCATTCCGGGCCAGATATACCTCAGATAAATCGGTAATAACAAATAGTTTTGCCTTTTCCTCGATAAACACACCGCATAGTGATAACAGCGGCCGGCTTGTTTTTTCTGATGATATATTCAGAGGTGACAGCTACTCCGGAGCAAGTAATTCCACGTATATATATCCGCGTTGGCGTGGCAATTATTATTTCAATATTGGCAATGGATTTAAGTTTAATGCTGTTCCGGCAGTGTTTTATCAGCGCACAAAGTCCAACAGCATGTACAAATCTGACGAAAGCAGTATTGTGACAGATGCTGTTGAGGATGCAATAACCGGTCAGCTGCAGTTTCAATTGAATAAAACCATAAGCCGGCGTCATACGTTTGACATTAATCTTCTCGGGTTATATTATTATGATAAGGTAAAATATACGGGCAATACCGTGGCCTCACCCGAATTCAATCAATTTGCCTACGGAGGAATGATCGGTTATACATATGCGGGCAACAAGTTTTATGGACGGTTTTCAGCCGGAATTGCCGGAGAGGCGAATAGAATCAGTGGGGTGACCAACAACAGCTGTATACCACTACTGAACGTAAATGGCCAATATGCTTTCAACCGCCGGCATTCAATAAGTCTGTCCGTCCAGTACAATGTCGATCCGGCCAAGGCTGCCGATAAGACACCTGACATAATACAGGAAAATGAACTGCTGTATAAGACCGGTAATCCGCATCTTAAGAATGTGCATTGGAGTAATACGGCATTGGAATATACATTTCTGCCTGACAACAGATTCTCTATATCGGCTTTCGCGGGCTGGAGGAGATATTTCAACCATTTTGTACCGGTGTTCACTCCGGACGGCCCTGATGGAATGATGCTCAGAACTATTGAAAACAATGGCGACTGTCAGGAAATATATGTAGGCACATCTCTGACGGCCCGTCTGCTTGACCGTCGGTTGGTATTGCGCGCAACCCCACAAGTGTACTTTGAACAGCTTACCGGACTATATGCCGAACGTAACAGATACGTATCGTTGTCATTGTCCGCTACTTACTATATTGATAAGTTTTATCTGTCGGCATTCTATTCCCCGGCAAGCAGATCGCTTCAGCTGTATAGTCTGGATGCTACCTCGTCAAAAGGCAGGTCGTCATATCAGCTGAAAGCAGGGTGGAGCAACGGCCGATGGAATCTGTCAGCGTCCGCAGTCAATATCTTCCGCCGTGACTGGATCTCATCATCATCATCGCTCACAAGCCGGTGGTTTGATCAATACACAACAGAGTATGGTGCCGCCAGCCATCAGTTTGTATCACTCACGGCCAGTTATACTTTCGGGTTTGGCAAGAAAGTAAAGCGCGGCGATGAAGTGCAGGGCATTGAATCCGGCAGCTCGGCTATAATGAAATAGCGTAGCTATTGGGTGACCAGACGGAGCGACATGTAATATGCTGGAGAGTCACTATCGGGAGATATGTACAGCGTGTTTGTAACTTTGTAGGGGACTATTATCTCAAAATCATCGAATCCGGCAGGATTGAGAAATTTTAGCACAGTTCCCTCGCTGCCACTACGTGATGAAGTCCAGATGTATGTGCAGTCGCCGGTGTCCCAGCGGTCGCTTGCCCGATAGCCCGCATAGCCAGAGGCCGGCATGAATATTCGGTTGCCATTCGGTCCGGTTCCCATCCAGCCTTTAACTCCGTTGAGGCTGGTACGTGTCCATCGGCATTCTACCGCAAGTTCACGGGCTTGTGCAAGGGTAGGGATCTTCCAGGAAGCATCCCATGTGGAGTCATGAAAGTCAGCTTTCTGCTTGAATACTGATCCATATTGCTCCGGAGAGGATGCCCCTACATGGCAACAAGCCCATTTCGTACCGCTCGGCAAGCCGAGGTCAATGGCATGTGGATGGGCGGCACTGCCATTCAGGCACTGTTCGTTGCCGGTATCAGGCCCTTTGATTCCGTATGCGCCGTAGTTTATTATAGGGCGTGCATGGCATGTGTATGGATTTCCGCTATAGGAGCCCATGTCTATGTCAGAGGTATATTCATTGTCAGCCTCGGTGCCGCTTATAAATGTTTTTTGTCCGGACCCTTGAGCTATAGAACGCCCGTCAGAAGGATTGAATACTTCAGAGCTGACATTAAGGTCGCGTATAAGACGTGTAGAGCTTTTGCATGTGAGATTGATAGATTTCGCGGATGCGTCAACAGAGCTGTTTACGTCATAAAACGCAGGTAGCATGTTGTACTTACCCTCTGAGAGCATGGATGACAGACGGCCGTTGGCTTTCATCTTCGATGTCGATACTACTTTGCTACCTTTGTATACGGTAGAAGAGCCGCTGACTGACATGGATGTATTGAGGCTTAATTGAGATTTATCGTAAAGCTCACGCACATATTCGGCCGACATTTTTTTCAATGACTCGGCTCCGATAGATCCTTTCAATGATGGCCCGGTAGATATTACCGCACGTGTTCCCTTATTGCGCATGAACGGCCGCATGGAGATAGTGAACGAGCCGGTGAGCGACAGCGTGCCGTCAAGATATGCGTCGTTGTTGAATGTTGTTATACAATCCCCGTCGGCCGCCATCTCAGGTTTATAGAGAATGGTGTCACCCTTGCTTACTATGTAATAGAAGGATGCCTTATGTTTACGCTTTATGTCGAGGTTGACATCAGATGACGTGGCCTTGACTTTGAAACTTACCTTCATATCCATGGTAGGATTGAACCATTTCTTGTTGACTTCGGATATGGCAATAGGCACAGCCACTGTCTTTCCAGATGAATATGTCACATCTACGTTGCCGTTATGTCGGCAATTCAGATTATATTCGCCATCGACGGTAAGTGTGATTTTTGCAAAGATATCACCTGAAAGAATATCATACCGAACGTAAGAAGTGGAGAGCCCTACGTTGGCTTTCATATTGTATTTGCGCTGGCCGTCCCATACTGTGGCCCGGCACTGAGGCTCAGGTGCGGCATCCTCTTCATCTCCTTCCGAATCGATGTACACCTGATGGGGTTCGCCGGCAAACTCTGTTGATACGACGTATTCATCAAATAGTTCCGATGGCTCGACTTCAGTAACAGCGACAGCTATTGATTCATCCTGAGACATTACTCCGGTAACTTTTGCGCACAGTCCGGCCGGAAATATCTCGCTGATATTGTCATAATATATCAGATCATTTACGGATGGGAGGAGCGCTGCAGGAGTCTGCAAGGTATAGTGTATGACGCCATCTTCGTATCCTGTAATATAAGCATGTTTGGCTTCGGTTATTTCAACAGATGTTTCTTTCGGCACTCTGTTATTGCCGGATCCGAATACAATACTGTCAATAAGCTCCACCGGATATGATGCTACGGAGTCAAAGCCCATGGTGAATACATGAGATACAATATGGTCATACTCTTTATCGTCATTTCCTACGAAGGAAAAATCTACTGATTCGAGTTCTCCGGCATTGTACACTTCGGCCGGGCTGTTCTTCAAGAAGACCGTGATACGCTTATCTCCCGATATTTCGGCTGCGATATGTAGTGCGAATATAATTATGGCGGTAACAGATGCTATGATTCGTAATGTGCGTTTCATTTCTTGATAAATTTAAAGGAATAATTATCAGTAATCAAAATGTACATACCGGATGTTAGATTGGCTAATGATATGACCGATTCTCCCGAAGAATCAGCCTTTTGATTGAGCAAGGTTATTCCGCCGGTATTTATGAGCCTTATTCTTGAACCGGGCCTCGCGTTGCTTACTTTTATAGTTGACTCATTCAGGAATGTCAGATGGGGCTTGTCGCTTATGGATGGCACATTTTCTATTGAAGATGCTCGTGTTTCGAAAGTGTATTTGTTTAAGTCATCGAAACTATAATAATGGTTCGAGCCGAAATCTACCATTGTACGTCCTGTCGGGACCAGTTCACCCAGACTGCTGTCCCATTCCTGCTCTGGTTCGACACGTACCATGATAGGATCGCCCTCGCGGTCAACGAGTGCGATATCCACAGTGCTGCCGTTCTTGAAATGAAGTCTGATTTTATCGCCGGATGCGGCATAGGCATCTGTACTCATGGCGAATAGAGCTATCAGTAGTAAAAGTGATGATATCCGTTGCATCAAAAGTCTGGTCATGGTATGATATAATATGTGATGATGTGATTGGTGTGCCAAAAATAGATAAAAAATGTTTATTCTGCAATGCTATGGCGTGTTTAGTCTATAAAAACGCGATGTAATCATTCGGATGACGATGCGTTTGGAGACTGGTATCGACTTCGGGAATAGTGCAGGGTGTTGAGTAGTTGGCGGGGGTGAGTGTTCGCGGTTAGAAAAAATGTTATTAATTTTGCACCGCGATAACATCGTGACCGGCATCCGTGGGTGCTGAGGTTACGATGGTATTTGTTTTTAGAACGTAATATTCAGATAATTATCACACTTTACAGAAAAAAGTATTATTAGAATGTTTGGACTTAATGACGGTACCGTATCAATAGGCGGGAAAGGACAGCTTAAAGGGGTCGCAAAAGAGATAACCACCAACCACTGGTTTGAAATAGGGATAACTCTTATTATTCTGGTAAATTCGTTCCTTATCGGGGTGGAGACATATACCTCATCCTCTGCCCTGATGCTGGTCCAGAATGTGATACTGTATATCTTCTCGATGGAGATTATTTTACGGTTTATCGCATCGGATTCAGTAAAATCTTTTTTCAGTGACGGATGGAATCTATTTGACCTGTCGCTGGTGATAGTGGGGTATATTCCGGAAGACCTTTTCGAAGGAGGTTCTGCCATGATGGCGCTGCGCGTGCTCAGAGTTCTGCGTGTGCTCCGTCTGCTACGTGCCGCCAAGGAGATAAAGGTTATAATCACGGTGCTGCTGAAGTCAACTTCGGCAATGTTCTACAATGTTGTGCTGTTCGGTATTTTCATATATCTCTTCTCTATTATCGGGGTGGGACTATTCCGTCTGCCTGACCCGTCGACGCTGAAGGGTGAGGAATTGCAGCGCTATGAACGGCTGATGGAGATTGCACCGCATTCGCCGTCCAATTCTCCTGACCCGTTCGGGACACTTGGCGAGGCTATGTTCACTCTGTTTCGTGAAGTGACCGGTGAGGACTGGACCGATTTGCGCTATAATCATATCACTGCCTATGAACTTGGAGTGATAAAAACACCGCCGGTAATAATCAACTCATTCCATATAATATGGTTCGTCATATCAGTGTTCCTGTTGTTGAATCTTGTTACAGGCGCTGTGATCAATAACTATCAGATGGTGATGAGCCGGGAGGAGAAGAAAGAAGAGAAAAAAGAATCAGACGCCACCGAATGATATAAGGAATATATCATTGGATTGCGATGATTGATTTTTTTATCGAATATTCTACGTATATTTGACTCAAAAAATCGGCTTTGCCAACACAAACCGGCTTTTAGCCGACTTTCGTTATTTTTTTCATCGAATATTCTACGTATATTTGCAGATACAGCTAACGAAAATATATATTTTACACTGATTTCAGATGCTAATGCCAGAAACTAACAATATCAATGAAGTATATCCTGATGCGATACTGAACATATCAAGGGAAACGGCATCGGTTTTCCAACTTAAGCGTCGATTTGAGAGGAAACCGTCAATGCTGAATCTGACACCATTGTTTCAGCGTGAGCAAGTCTGGAATCTGAAGCAGAAAAGTGAACTGGTCGAATCAATAATCATGGGTATACCCATTCCTGTATTCTATGTCAAGGAACAGGATGATGGAGTATATGTTGTAGTTGATGGGAAACAGCGCCTGACTACTTTGTTTGAATTCATAAATAATGAATTTGCGCTTGGGAAGTTATCAATTTTGAAAAACTATAAAGGGAAGCATTTCTCGGAGCTGTCCCCGCTTGACCAGAATAAAATTGAGGATTGTACTCTGACAATAAATGTAATAAAAGCTCCTACGAGTGACCGCGTGATGTTCGACCTGTTTGACCGTGTCAATCGAGGAGGGACACGTATCACAAATCAGGAGATGCGCAATGCGCTTTATCAAGGCAATGCCACCCGCTTGATTGACCGGTTGTCGAAAATGGATGTGTTCACATACGTTACTGAGGGAGGTGCTTCACCTAAGCACATGAAGGACAGGCTGATTGTGCTGAGGTTTATTGCGTTCTACATGTGGCAGCAACAGATTTCCAGAGATGTTGACAGCGGGGCTTTGCTGGACTATAGAAGTAACATCGAAGATTTCCTTGGGAAAACCATGAGTTTCCTGAATAGTCTGGACCCTCAGGACCGGTTGCTTACGAAGTTGGAAGATGTCTTTGTGAGTAGTATGGTGAATGCTGCTGAGTATATATTGCCGTTAGGTGGCTTCAGATTGTCAACCGATGGTTCTCAGAGACGGTTGCGTCCGTTGAATATGTCGTTTTTAGAGAGTTTCTGTTATCTGATATCGCAGCATAACTTCAGTTCTGATGAGGAGGCCCGTGAGGTTTATTTCCGATTGTTGAACAATCGGGATTATATCAGTTCAATAACGGTTTCGATTGATAGCCGTTCGCAGGTAGAAAAACGCTATAATGCCATATCTGAAGTCCTCAACTCATTAACATAAAATACGTATGATAACAACACTGGAGGTCAATAATTTCAAATCAGTAGGTTCGGCTGAATTCCGTCTGTCTAATCTGAATCTTTTTTCCGGACCTAATTCATCAGGAAAATCGTCAGTTATACAGGCAATATTGTTAGGAGCTGATAACATCTCTGAAAACACAGGAGTGACCAAAAATATGACCTCAACCCATATAAAAGCCATTTCCTTTAACGAATCAAGAAACTATATTACTAATGCCAAGCAGTATGATGTCCGTTTAGGAAATGAATCGGGTTCAGTAGTGTTGGAATTCAAACCTAAGGACGAGGCGTTTATAAACACAGTTGTGGAGCAGGGCGGGACATTACCGGAAAAAGATATTAAACTGATCCGGAATCTGTTTCACTTATCGGCCATCCGTTCCGGAGATCTGGGTGCACCAAGAATCAATCCGGATCCTGATTCAAGTCCGCTTGGACCGAATGGAGAGTATCTGATCGATTTCTATTATATGCGTCGTAAGGATCTGTTGGATGCTTCACTGATATATTATAAGGAAATCAGGACTCTTGAGGGGCAACTAAACTATTGGCTGAAGCAACTTACCGGATATCAGCTGACGGTAGAACCGTTAGGGTCAGAGTATAAAGTCCGTTACATTACTCCTGAGGGTAAGAGCATTCATCCGTATAATGTGGGAACAGGAGTGAATTTTGTTACTCAGACACTCATAGTATGTCTGGCCTCTCAGATCGGGAGCTCTGTTATAATAGAGAATCCTGAAATACATCTTCATCCTGCCGCCCAGGCCCGGGTGCTTGATTTCTTTGTCGGAGTTGCCAATGCCGGGATTCAGGTGATAATTGAAAGTCATAGCGACCATTTCTTTAATGGAATACGTAGGTCATTGAAGCAAAAGTCAATAACTCCGGAGCAGGTGTCGGTTTACAATTTCAAAAAGAATAATGGATTGACAGAAGCGCAGGAGATAAAGCTCAGCCCATATGGTGGTATAGAGAATTATGAACCCGGAATGTTTGACCAGTTCGATGCCGATCTGGATGCTATTCTAAGCTGAAAAATGTATGGAAGTTATTCTGAACGAATTGTCATGCACAGGACAATATAGCAATCTTTCGGATTTTTCTGAGCGTGGTATAACTTCTATATCCGAATTATTGAAAGGCATATCCGGTAATGATAAAATAGAGCTACTGAAAAAAAGCGATTTCTTTAGTGTCAGGATAACTCCGGATAAGTCCTTCCACGAAGTGTTATTTGCTCCGGAGGCAAGAAGAATAGAACGCCTTAGGCAGTTCAAATCGCATTTGGCGCGACTACAGAACCGCCCGTTCTGGGATGATGACCAGCAGCATGTAGCGGATTATGATTATTTGCGTACTGATGACAGGACTAATGTCAGGATAACCGGCTCAGGAATAGCCGAAGCACATGCCAGAAATGCGTGTATCCTGTCATTCCTGCCTTCGGATTATGAAAATGACACAGTGGATGTGCATTGTGTGCAGACGGATTCATTGAAGACGATAGGTAATCCTCATAATCTGCGTCAATTGTGTTATTTCCGTTATAAGTCAGGCGAAATCTCAATAGCTGAATTTATTAAAGAATCTTTTGCAGAGCGATTCAATTTTGATAGTATCAGCCAGTCAAACGGTTTGAATCTGATATCAAATATTAATGTAGATATCTTTATATCAAGTTTCGAGAATTTTGAACGTAAGACATGGGCCCAGATTGAAGTGGACGACGGACTGAAATATAAGCCGTTCAATAAGAATCGCAGAACTACACGCTTTTTCTCTGCCGATGAGTGGAAACTTGGTATATGGAAATTTCGTATAGATCAGGAAAAACGGTGTTTCGGACGCCGTGTAGGCGATAAATTCCATGTGATTAGGATTGATTTGGACCATAAACTGAGCGATTTAGGGTGAATAACAGGTTTGACTCTAAAGGATTCAGGCTGATGGTGGCGCCGTTGCAGGGATTTACCGAGGCGGCGTGGCGCAGGGCGCATTCCGGAATGTTCGGAGCGGGGCAGGGTGAGGTTGAGTACTTCACGCCGTTTCTGAGAGTTGAGAAGGGATGCGTACGTGCGCGCGATATACGCGACTATACATCGGGGCGTGCGATGGGAGTGGATGCTACGCCGCAGATTATATTCAAGGATGCCGCTGAGTGGAGCCTGCTTGTAAAGACTCTTGTTGACGCCGGGGGTGAGAGGATTGATATGAATCTCGGTTGTCCTTTCCCGCCGCAGGTGAAGCGTGGCAGGGGTGCCGGAATGCTCAGACGTGTCGAGGAGCTGAAGGCTGTAGCTGAACTTATGGATAGTATGGAGCAGGTGCAGTGGTCTGTGAAAATGCGTCTTGGTGTTGATATGGCCGATGAAGCTCTTGCTCTTGCCGAGGTGATAAATCAGATGCGTCTGCGGCACGTGACGGTTCATCCGCGCACTGCCGGCCAGCAGTATTCAGGAACTTTGCACACTGATGCGCTTTCCGAACTGGCCTCAGCTCTGAGGCATCCGGTAGTCTTTAATGGTGATATAACTACTCCTGAACAGATTGATGCTGTTATGGCCCGTGGATTTGCAGGAGTGATGGTGGGGCGTGGACTGCTGTCGCGTCCTTCTCTGTATTCCGAATGGCGAAGTGGGACGGAGATGCCGGCAGAGGAGAGGGTTGATGCTTACTTCACTATGCTGGCGGCAATGTTGCGACATTTCAGGACATCGCTCTGCGGCGACTCGCAAATCATATCAAAAATACGTCCATATTGCGAATACGCACCTGCGGAGGCTGAACGCAAAATAATAAAGCAGCTCAGGAAAGCCACGAGCCTGATGGCCTATGACAGAATCCTGGCTGCTTATGATGACAGGGTCAGAAACTGACCTTGAATCCACCCATGGCTGTAAAGCCGGGCATAGCATATCCGCGGTTTATAGTGTAACGGGCGTCAGTAATATTTTCCAGACGTGTGAACAGATCAACGTAGCTGCATATCTTGTATGTCAGTTTCAGATTGAGAAGTGCATAATTCTGCATCTTCACATCATCGGCCACATACAGTCGGCCCGTGCCTTTCAGGTCGGCCGATACCTTGAGCTTATCCCAGAGGGTAAGCTCCGCCCCGATATAGTACTGATGCGTGGGGGCGCCCACAAGATTGCGGAGTGTGGTGTGCAGGTAGCTGTAGGATGCGAATATCCACAGATTGTCCAGCGGATTGCTGCGGGCAGAGATCTCTATACCCTTGTTGATGAAGCTTCCGGTGTTGACATTCTTCATATCCATGGTCTGTATCATATCCGTCCCCCGGCTGTAGTAAAGGGTAATGTCGCCTGAGAAATAACGCGATATATATTTGCCTGCCGATAGCTCGAAATTCCACATCCGTTCAGGTTGCAGCTCAGGGTTGGCCATCCGGTAGAGATACAGCTCTCGGAACGATGGGTTGCGGTATCCCATGGCCGCAGTGCCTTTTATGGTATATCCGCGTCCGGGATTAAGTGCGAAGCCGAATTGAGGTATCCATCGGGTGTCAAACATATCACTGTTGGCCATTCTCACACCTCCGTTGAGGTTGAGCAGTTCGCCGGCAAGGCTTTGCGACAGTGTGACATAGGGCGAATACTCGGTGATTCGCTTGCGGCTGATGGTTGTCATCGAACCTTCGGTATGATTGTTGCCTCCGGAAGTAGGTATCTTCCCTGAATAGCGGTCGAAGTCAAACCCTACGGTGGCAGATGCTCCGCGCCATGGGGCGAAGTTCTGATAAGCCATTATGCCGAATCGATCATCAAGGCTATGGAAATGCCGAGGGTCATCAACATTGTGGCTACCATAGCTGTAATAGGCCCGAAGCATACCTCCTGTGGTGGAGTAGCTGTTCGCTACGCTTACCGAGGCTTCGCCGCGCGTGATGCTCTGGCGGTATATCTCTGTCGATTCAGGATTGGACAGCCGGGGATATATCGGGTCATTGCCTTTGAAGTGCATCAGCGTGTAGTCTGCTGACGCTTTCCACTGTCGGGTGAAGTCATAGCCTAATTTCAGATAACCGTCGGCCTGTCGGAAATCGAAGTTGTCAACCGTTCCGTCCGTGCGGTTGTAGGAGAGGGACGCGAGTGAGGAGAATTTGCCGAATCGGATGGTATTGGTGGCCGACGAAAGCCATGTATTATACGAACCGTACTGCGATGAGATGGTGGTGCGTACTCCACGTTTATCTGGATTCTTTGTAATTACATTGATGGCTCCGGCCATAGCGTTCGAACCGTAAAGCACGGATCCCGGCCCACGGAGTACCTCAACACGCTCCACATATTCCTTGTCATAGAAATCGGCAATATGATGCGAGTATATTCCGGCAAACTGTGGTTGTCCGTCGACCATCATCAGCACCGCACTGGCGCGGTCGCCTCCCACGCCACGCAGTTTGATATGTCCGGAACCGCCGTTGCTGACCCCGAATCCGAAAATACTGCGCTCCGAAACAAACAGGCTCGGAACCATGCCTGATATTGCCGACAACACTTGAGTCTGCCCTGTGGATTCCAGCCGTTCCTGACCTATGACAGACACGGAATAGGGCTGGAGATTTCTGGCCACCGGAGCACTGACGCCGGTCACCACTACCTCGCCAAGATTGCGCATAGTGGTGTCGGCGATTTCAGCCCCGTGGATTGACAGGGCCGAAACCATAGTGAGCAGAATTGTGGCTGCTGATTTATTTGTCAATGTCGATAATTTCATATTCAAGTGATCCGAGTCCTATTGAGGCCGCGTGGTCAATGGTATGTGTGCCGTGACGGCTGTTGATGCGTTCTATCAGTGGCGCATTGTCATTGCCTTCGCTTGCTGTCATGTTGAATATTATGTCCACACATGCCTTGTCGAGAGCTACAGGGTCAGTGGAAGCAAGAATACCGTAATCCTTCAGCAGCACGTCAGAGGGGTGGGCGGCACAGTCGCAGTCAACTGACATGTTGTTCATCACATTGATATATACTATGTTGTCGCCGAAATAATCGTCCACGGCCTGTGCAGCAGCCGCCATTGATTCAAGAAAAAGATCCTGTTCGGCAATGTTCTGCCATATCTCTTCGGTCTTGTCAGTCTTGCCGGCTGAATGGATGTATGTCTTTCCATCGGCCGAGGCCACACCTATGCTGGCGTTTTTCAGCACACCGCCGTAACCGCCCATGGCATGCCCCTTGAAGTGGGCGAGGTTCACCATATAGGTATAACGGGGGAGATGATTGCCTACGATATCGTATTTTATGTGGCGGCGGTCACGTACGGGAATCTTCATCTGGCCCTCCTCGTCCATCAGATCAACCGGAGCTATGGAGTCGAATCCATGTTCATGCACAGTCTGCCAGTGTGCCTCGAACGTATTGCGCTTGCCCTTGTAGGCGGTATTGCATTCCACGATGGTACCATGCACCGTGTCAACGAGATTACGGATAAGCGTAGGCTGGAGATAATTGGGGTTGCCGGCTTCGCCGGTGCTGATTTTTACAGCCACACGGTGTCCGTCGGCCGGCCGTCCGAGAGCTTTGTAAATACGTACAAGCGCCTCAGGCGATATTTCACGGGTCATGTATACTTTTGACTGAGCGAAGCTGAAAGAGGCGCCAAGCAACAGGGCTGCCACTGCAAGAGATAGTTTTTTGATTGACATATTGCTAAATTGGTTATTATTATCGTCTGATTATCTACGGTGCAAAAATAATACCTGGTTCCGGTATTATGCTAACACAAAATGCTGAAATAATAACCAATTTTACAGCTATATACTCTTGACTTTTATGTCAGGATTGATTTCCTTGAGTGTGGCTATGAAACTGTCGCGGTCCTTGGGCGATATTTCAAGCGGCATGGAGCTTTTCAGAATAGAACGGTCGGTAAACTTGATTGAGATTCTGTCAAACGATAGCGCTGCCGCACTGAGTATGCCGCGTGTTTTCTTCACTTCAGCAATCTTATCTATCGGGTACCAGGTCCATTGAAAGAAGTTGCGGACCCCAAGCTGTCCGTCACGGATCTGATATTTCACTCCGGCGAATATAAATATCTCCACTGCAAGCACACATATGCCCAAAATCAGACCGGATATATAATCACCGTCAAACATAGGCCCGACGAAGCAGCAGGCTACGGAAAAGATTACCACAGCCGGTATCCACCAATCTATTTTTGAGCTATATGTCACTGTGTGTCATTTGAAGAGTTCGCAGAAACCTTGCTTGTTGAATTGGTAGAACATTTCTATGTGTTCAGGTGTGTCATTTTCAAGAAGCAGCAGAATTTCTTTGGCAAATTCGAGAGTTGCCGATCCGTTGGCGGTGACGATGCGCCGGTCCGATACCGCCTGCTGATGTCTGTACATGGCGGAGTTCGTATAATTGTCGCCGCCCCAGAGCCTCAGTTGGTCCTGTCCATTGCCGGTGTGGGCTATAGAGTTGAGGAAACCTTGTTTAGCCATGAATGATGCAGCATTGCATATCGCGCCTACAATTTTTCCACTGTCAATGGCTTTTGACACGATAGAAGCTACCTTATCGGCCACAGGTGTAGCCCATCCGAAACCTCCGATAAGCACCAATGCGGCATAGTCGGCCGGAATGGTGTCAAAAGTATAGTCGGGCATCACATGGAATCCGCCTATCGATTTTACCGGCTCCATGGATGGTGCTACCACTTTATTTACATATTTCGGATTCTCCTTCAGGGCATATTCATCGGATGCTATTGCCTGGGCGAGATAAACCATTTCGTGCTCTGCAAAATCAGGCAGCAGTATATACAGTACTTCCTTCGACATAATAAAAACGGTATTGTCTATGACGCAAAGATACTAAATTTTACCATTCGGAGAGTTATTTTTGATTGTGGCATCTGCAAGATATCAGACAGTATGATTCTGGTCCGATTTGTTGCATCTATTGTCCGGAATATTGCGGCATAAACCATACAAGAAACTTTCTATTCTCCTTGAAATTAGTAACTTTGCGATACTGTTTAATACCATTTGTTATCATGAAAATCACAGTTGTTGCTAAAGTACTGTCAAGGGTGTTTTGTATCATATTGGTTTTTGCCTTATCTCAGCGGATAAGTTCGGCCCCGTATCTGCCGGAACCGGAACTGTCATGGAAGAATGTGACGGTGGGGGATAAGAAGACTGCTGTGTTCTGTCTGTTTATGGACAGCCGTGGAATAATGTGGCTCGGGACCAATAGCGGACTCTATTTTTATGATGGGGTGACGACTCATCCAGTAGGACGAACAGAACTTTCCGGCACTCAAGTCTATTCGATTGTCGAAAAGGATAACAACCTTTATATAGGAAGTAATAATGGATTGTTGATATATGACTACTCTTCCGGACTGGTTAAGGAGAGCGGTATTGATACTCCTAAGGAGATACGTGCTCTCCTATTGGTGGATGATGATATCTGGGTAGGTGGACTTGATGGGATAAGCCGGTTCAATATCAGAGACAGGTCTATAAAGGATTACTCAAAAGGCCTGCCGCATAAATCGGTTTATTCGATTTTGCGTGACAGCCGGGGTATCGTTTATGCCGGTACCTATAACGGATTGGCCCGCTGGGACCCACGTGAAGAAGTGTTCAAGTCAATGAAAGTCCGGACGTCCGATGGCGGACGCTTCAACACATTGTTTGCCAACTGTCTTCTTGAGTCGCATGACTGTGAGAGTATATATATCGGTGGTGAAGGCTCACTTTACAAGTATTCTCCGGCCAATGAACATTGGGAGCGGATTGCATTGGCTGGCAATAATAACATAAAGAGCCTTTACCGTGGTGATTCAGGTCAGATACTTGTGGGTACTGACGATGGAGTGTTTGAGATATCCGGTGACGTCATAAGGCATTACCGGCATGATTCACGTCAGGAGCTTACCTTGGCCGATAACGAGATATGGTGTATATATGCCGATGCGCAAAATAATGTATGGGCAGGTCATGAACGGGGCTTTTCTATCGCGTCGAATTCCCATTCTATCCGTATGATCAAATTAAGCGCACTGGCTCATTCGGGTGAGGGGAATGAGATCCACTCAATTTACCGTGATACAAAAGATAACTTATGGTTGGGAGGCACAAACGGTGTAATCAGACTGTCAGATGGCTCAACCCCACATTGGTACAGACATTCCGAGCTGCAGAATTCATTGTCACACAATCGAGTGCGTGCTATACACGAGGATGCTGACCATACCGTGTGGTTTGCCACCGATGGTGGAATCAACAGGTTTAACCGTGGCAGTGAAGACTTTGATGCTTTTCACATAGTGGACAATCATGGATCGTACAATTCCAATTGGGTCTATACCCTGACGGAGGATGACACGCATTTCTGGATAGGGAGTTTCCTTAACGGGCTACAATACGTTGATAAGGCGCGGCTCAGTGGACCTGACAGGACTATAGTATCAGACTTGTCAATCAATGCTGACTCCCCGTCGGCAGGATTGGCTAATAATCTTGTCAACGACATGGTCAAGGATAGGGCAGGCGATATATGGATTCTGCTTTTCCGTGACAATTCGGTGACCCGATTTACCCCGTCATCGAAAAAGTTTGTCAAATATGACATATTTGAACTGACCGGTGGTTATCCTACGCATATCAGTTCTGATAATCAGGGTAGGATATGGTGTGCTTTCAAAGGGGGTGCAGTGGTATTCTCCACCTCCGCTGGGGCTGAGCACCGTATAGTGAGATTCCCGCATACAAATAGCGATGAAACGATTCTGGCACTTGGCAAGGTAGGCCAAGGGATGTGGATTTCTACACATAGCAATGTATGGTATGTTGATGGAAACAGATTGGACGCGATCCTATTGCCAATACCTCAGAAATCATATACAGCCATTTACGAGGATCCTGTGAGCCATAAGGTATATCTTGGCGGTACCGACGAGATACTTGAGGTAGACGGCAATATTACCGGCAATACGGTTGATTACCGGACAATCCGGATGGTTCTTAACGACCGGGGCGAAGGGAATCTGAACCTGTCCGATATAAAAGGTGGGGCTTCCGGAATGACCATCCCTTACGGTGGAAATATAACGCTGGTGGTGAGTTCGCTGGATTATTCGCCTGAATCGGTACATAGATATATGTATAAGCTCGCAGATTCACCCGCTGATACTCTGGGTGGATGGGTAGTTATGCCGGAGGGAGCCAACTCCATAACATTCACTGATCTTAAAATGGGCGATTACAGCGTATTGGTCAGAGTTGTAGGTTCTCCATTGTCGCCTATTGAGATTCCTTTGACAGTTAAAGCGCCATGGATGCTGTCATGGTGGGCGATAATAATATATATTCTGATTGCAGCCGGTATAGTATGCTGGATTGTGTGGTATATGCGTATGCGAAATTCACGTACACTTCAGGAGCAGGAGCGGCAGACGGCATTGGAAAATGTGGAGCGTAAACTGTCATTCCTCTCCTCAATATCGCATGATTTCAAGACTCCGTTATCCATGATTTTAGGTCCGGTGAGTCTGATGAAAGAAAAAGCTAAAGATGCCGAGAGCAAAAAGAGTCTGGAGGCTATATATGATAACGCTGTGCGCCTGAACAATATGATCCACCGCACTCTGGAGCTTCAGCACCTTGAGGATACGGAAGAGAATCTTCTGATTCTGTCCATATTTGATGTGGTTGATTTTTGCCGTGGGGTATTTGAGGTATTCAAGGAGAATAATCCGCAGAAGAATTTTGTGTTCCACACCTCCACCTCACAGATTCTGATTGAGGCTGATGCGGTGAAATTTGAATCAGTTATAACCAATCTGCTCTCAAATGCATGCAAATATTCCGATGATGGCTCGACAATATCGTTTGGAATCAGCAAGCATGAAGAAGTAGTGGAGATTGTCGTCTCAGATGATGGTGTGGGCATATCTGATATCGATCAATCATTAGTGTTCCAAAGAATGTTTCGCGCTCCCTCAACATCCAAACTCAAAGAGGGAACCGGTCTGGGGCTGTATCTGATAAAGAAGTATCTGGATCTGATGAATGGCAACATCAGTCTATACAGCAAGGAGGGGCAGGGGACATCGTTTGCCGTGACTCTGCCTATCACTGACAAGCTGCTGCCGCAGAACAGGCCGGATACTACATCTGAGGATAGCTGCCGCCCCAAGATTCTTATAGTTGAGGACAATACCCAGATAGGCGGATTCATAAAGGATATTCTTAAGGATAAATACAAATGTCTTACCGCCGAAAACGGGCGTTCGGGGATAGCGATAGCATCGTCATTTATCCCGGACCTGATAATCGTGGATGAAATGATGCCGATAATGAGCGGGCTTGAGATGGTAAAGCTGTTGAAGCAGCATCCTCGCCTCTCTTATGTGCCTATAATAATGCTGACTGCCAAATCGGACAATAAGACTGAGAATGAAAGCATAAAGCTTGGTATCGATGTGTTCATGACCAAGCCTTTTGAGCCATCGGCTCTGCTTGGACGGATAAGCCGGCTGCTTAAATCCGTCTCAGAAATCAAGGAGCGTGTACGCATACAGACAATTGCCGAGGCTGAAGCCAAACCAATCGAGGCGGAATCAGCTAATGAGAAAATGCTTGCCAGAATTGCGAAGATCATAGAGGAAAATATATCTGACCCGGATCTGAATGTAAACTTTCTGTGTGAGAAAAGCGGCATGGCGACCAAACAGCTCTACCGGCTTATTAAAAAATATATGGGAATATCTCCGCTTGACTATATCAGGCGTGTGCGTCTGCAGAAGGCAGCCATGCTGTTGAGTCAGCACCGGTTCACCGTTTCGGAGATCAGCTACATGGTAGGATTCAAGACTCCGTCATATTTCGCCAAATGTTTTCAGGCGCAGTTCGGAGTTAAACCGAGTCAGTACCAATCGGACGATGAGGCTATAGATAAGAAATAGGACAAATACTCCAATATGACATCGTTAGCGGGCTTGATGTCCGATATATTGTATGAATTGTCCGATAATATGTCATGGCGAAACAACATGAGATCTATATTTGCACTACCTCAAGCGGGTATGATTGTAAGGTAAAGAAAGATTGAGTTTTGTTTTTTGTTCGGAAATGGCTCTAATACCATTTTTTCATATTTATAACCTTGAATTACTTTAAACAATAATACATTTCTAATGGACAAAGCGATTTGTGCTTCCGAAATAAGGAGTTGGTTGTTGGGACTTATCCTGTCAATCCTCTTTATACCCGTTTCGGCTTATGCACAGAACCAACGGACAGTTACGGGTACTGTCATTGACGAGACCGGCGAACCGCTGATAGGGGCATCGGTCAAAGTTGTAGGGGAGGCCATTGGAGCCGCCACCGATATAGACGGTCATTTTTCCCTAAAGGTGCCGGACAACGTGAAACAGTTGATGGTGTCCTATGTAGGCTACGAAAGTGTGACGGTTGATATTACTTCGGGTGTGATGGAAATAATCATGAAGCCGAATACAGAGGTGCTGGATGAGGTGGTAGTGATTGGTTATGGAGTCAGGAAGAAGGATGACCTTACGGGCTCTATATCCACCGTAAGCGAAAAGGATTTTAACAAAGGTATGATATCCTCACCGGAGGAGCTTGTAAACGGTAAGATTGCCGGTGTGCAGATAGTGAGTGGTGGCGGTTCTCCCACATCCGGCTCTACTATCCGCGTGCGTGGTGGAGCTTCGCTCAATGCCTCAAATGATCCTCTTATAGTACTTGACGGTGTACCGATGGAAGTTGGCGGTTCCGTGAGCGGCAGTGGTAACTTCCTGAGTCTGATCAATCCAAATGATATTGAAAGCATGACCGTGCTTAAGGATGCCTCATCAACGGCCATATATGGTTCGCGCGCATCCAATGGTGTGATAATCATAACTACCAAAAAAGGTAAAGGCGATGGGATAAAGGTGTCGTTCCAGACCACTAATTCCGTATCCACCAAGACAAAGACTTCCGACATGCTCTCTACTGATGAATTTATCAATATTGTAAATGAATTGGGTACTGACCGTCAGAAATCACTTCTGGGCAATAGCCGTACAAACTGGAATGACCAGATCTATCAGGCTGCATTCGGTACGGATAATAACCTCAGCATATCAGGTAGAGCGGCATCATGGTTGCCGTTCCGAGTATCGGCCGGAGCATATTATCAGGATGGTATCTTACGTACTGACAATGCAAAGCGATTTACCGGAAATCTTAATCTGACTCCTTCGTTTTTCCATGATGAACTCCGCTTCCAGTTCAGCTTGAAGGGAACATATTCACGAAACCGTTTTGCTGACACTGACGCGATATGGGGCGGTGCTACACTGAATCCTACCATACCTGTTTATTCAGGGAATGATGCTTTTGGAGGCTATAATGAAGCTGTCGATGCCAATGGTATTCCTGTCACGGGGGCGTTAGCCAATGCTGTTGGTAAGCTGAATCAGTATCACTCTACCTCAAATGTATACCGTGTGATAGGAAATGTCGATGTCGACTGGAACATCCGTTGGGTAAAAGGGCTTCGTCTGCATGCTACCGGAGGCTACGATTGGTCAAAGGGAGAGGGTGAGATTTACGTTCCTAAAGAAGCTATTTCATACTACACAACCGGAGGTCGTGACTACAAGTATGGTCCGCAGAAGAACTATAACCGGTTATTGACAGTATATGCCAATTATAACCGCGACTTCGATGCCATTAATTCAAATCTGGATGTGACTTTCGGTTATGACTATCAGTATTGGAAGTACACCACTCCGTTCTATGCAGTTCTGAATGTGGATGGTGTTCAGCAATCCACATCGGCAGCTACTGATCAGCGTCATTCACTCCTGTCATACTACGGACGTCTGAACTATACCTTCATGAACCGGTATCTTCTGACGGCCACTGTTCGCCGTGACGGTTCATCGCGATTCTCAAAGGACAACCGTTGGGGTACCTTCCCGTCGGTAGCTCTTGCATGGCGTGTGTCACAGGAGAATTTCTTTGAACCTCTACGTGGCTGGGTCAACGATTTTAAGCTTCGTGCTTCCTACGGTGTGACTGGTCAGCAGGACGGTATCTCTAACTATGGTTATATACCTGTGTATACCCCCGGATTGGATGGAGCGCAGTATATGTTCGGTGGCAATCCGGTGTACACCTATCGTCCGGAAGCGTATAATCCTGATCTGAAATGGGAGACAACCAAATCCTGGAACTACGGTGTAGATATCTCTCTCTTAGAGAACCGGTTTGTATTCTCGGCGGATTATTATACCCGAAAGACGGAGAATCTGCTTGCGACAGTGCCTGTACCGGCTGGAACCAACTTTGACAAGCTGATGCTTGAGAATGTGGGTAACGTGGATTCAAAAGGTCTTGAACTTTCATTGACGGCTCATCTTATAGACACTAAGGACTGGTCATGGTCCGCTACAGCTAATGCCACATGGCAGCGGGTACGTATAAAGAACCTGACACTCACCCCCGGGGCTCCAAGCCCGGACACTGAAGTGGGTCCATGGATCGATGCATATCAGATGCAGGTGTTTTCCACCGATTATGCCCCGTATTCATTCTTCCTTTATAAGCAGCTGTATGATCAGGAGACCGGACGTCCTATCGAAGGACTGTATGCCGATCTGGATGGCGATGGTGAAATAACTACTAATGACCGTTATCACTGTCATTCTCCGGCTCCCGACTGGCTTCTCGGGTTGTCAACAACCCTCAGGTATAAGAAGTGGACTCTCTCAACATCGCTCCGTGCCAACATAGGCGGATATATATTCAATGGTATGGCTATGAATACAGGAGCATGGGAAACCATGAGCTATAATGACTATCAGCTTAACAATCTGAACCGGAGCTTCCTTGATACACGCTTCTCACGCCGTCAGTATCTTAGCGACTATTATCTTGAAAATGCGTCGTTCCTTAAGATGGACAATCTGCAGCTTACCTATGACTTAGGCCAGATTTATAAAAGCCTGAACATGCATGTGTCAGCGATGGTGCAGAATGTATTCACCATAACAAAATACAAAGGCGTGGATCCCGAAACCGGAAATGGTGTCGACACGGCCGTCTATCCACGTCCGCGCACTTACTCGGTAACAGTAGGTCTTAATTTCTAAAATATCGGAAAAATGAAAAGAATAAATATATTATTTGGCATCATGGCTGCACTGGGAGTGTTGCTGAGCAGCTGTACCGATGATCTCGAACAGATGCCTGTGACCGAAACGACATCTCAGGATGTTTATTCGGAGGCCGGCAACTACAAAGCCGTGCTTGCGAAGATATATGCCTCATATGTGCTTGCCGGACAGGGGCAAGGGGGTGACAATGGTGATTTGTCAACGATTAACGGACAGGACTTCTCCAGAGGATATTTTAATCTTCAGGAAGCAGCCACTGATGAAGTGGCCAATACATGGCTCTCTGGCAATAATCTGGTTGACCTTACATATATCAGCTGGAGTCCTAAGGATTCATGGGTATCGGATTCCTATTACTGGCTGTTTTTCAACATATCGCTCTGCAATGAGTTCCTGCGTCACTGTTCGGATAGTGAGATAAGCCGGTTTACAACTGCTGAGCAGGATGATATCAGAATGTTCCGCTCCGAGGCCCGATTCATGAGAGCTTTCAGTTACTGGATGGTGCTCGATCTGTTCCGCAAAGGGCCTAAAGTTGATGAAAATACACCTGTTACCGGCTTCATTCCGGAGGCATATGACGGTATTGGATTATTTGACTTCATTGAGAGTGAGCTGAAAGAGCTTGTGACCGATGGCTCGGAGCAGGCGCTTCCTGATACTAATGAATATGGACGGGCAAGCAAGCCGACAGCATGGGCGCTTCTTGCACGCCTGTACCTCAACAGTGCTGTCTACCGTGGTACGGTCGATACGAAGTACTATACCGAGTGCATCACGGCTTGTCATAAAGTGATATCTAATCCGTCATTTTATCTTGAACCGGATTATGCGAAGCTCTTCAATGCCGACAATCATAAGCGTAGCCACGAAATACTGTTTGCTATGGTTTGTGATGCGACTACATCCGTGACATGGGGCGGCGGTACATACGTAGTGTGTGGATCATGCGGCAATTCCAGCTCACAGGATCCGGCCAAATATGGCCTCACAAACGGCTGGGGAATGTTCCGGGCCCGGGGTGAGATAACCGCCAAGTTCGGCGACATCAGCAGCAGTGCCGACTCACGCGCAATGTTCTATACCGATGGACAGGAACAGTACTTTACCGGTGCTATCGACAATCAGTCGGAGGGTTATTTCTTTGAAAAATTCACAAACCTGACCGATGAAGGTGAAGCGGCATCAAACTCCGCTGCCACAGGATGTTCTACGGACTATCCGCTGATTCGTCTGGCCGATGTGTATCTGATGGCTGCCGAAGCTCAGCTGAGAGGCGGCTCGGGCATAACAAGAGCAGAGGCACTTGATCTGGTCAACCGTGTCCGTCTGCGTGCATACAATGGCGATGAAAGTGGTAAGATAGCTGATTCCGATCTTACGCTTGACTTCATTCTTGATGAACGCGGACGTGAACTCTATCTTGAATCAATACGCCGTACCGACCTTGTACGGTATGACAGGTTCACAACCGATACATACATCTGGCAGTGGAAAGGCGGAGTGCTGGATGGCAGAGCTGTCAACGCCAAGTATAATATCTATCCAATACCGGATACTGATCTGACAGCTAATCCTAATCTTTCAAATCCATTATATTGATAACACGATCATGAAACTCACAAATAAAATCAGGACATTACTGTTGGCCGGTGTCACCGCCATGGTGGTCGCATCATGTGACAGTGACATGGAGCCGGTGTACGTTCTCCCTTCCGACGATATCTCATTAGGGGGCGCTTCAGGTGATATAATTCTGAGCGCAGATAATCCACAGGCTCTTGCCATGACGCTCTATTGGAGCGGTGACGGTCAGCTTGCTTTGACCGACACGCTGCTACAGGCTCCCGTTAACGCAGCTGAAGAAACAATCCAATTGTCAAAGGATGACCAATTCAGCTCAACTATTGACATAAGCGTTGAGAAAGGGGTGCGTTCACGTCAATTTCTTTGCGAGGAGCTTAACTCGCTGTTAGGACGCCTCGGTTACACAGCCGAAGAAAAGGCTCCTTTGTACATTCGCATACGTTCTGTCCTGGCCGCTAATATAGAACCTGCATATTCAACTGTTATAAAGGTCATGGTGCAGTCATACAGAATTCATCTAACTCTGGGTACCGTACTTGATAAGGACTGGAATGAAACTTCAATGAAACTCGCATCGCCGGAGGAAAACGGGATATACCGGGGCTTCATGGGTGTCAATGGATGGACCAACTGGTGGTTCCGTGAGGCAAATAATATAGTGTGGGGTAATGTCGGTGTGGCAGGAATGACATTCCACGCATCATCTGCCGATGACCATTGGAATTTCTGGTTCCCGGACCCCGCCGGATGTTACTTCACGACACTGAACACGGTAGAGGGCTGGTGGAGCGGTCTGCACATCGACAATCTGACCGTAGCGGGCGATATCAACGGAGAAATGACTTATAGCATCAAGTCAAACCAATGGACTCTCCCGATAAAAATGTCGGCGGCAGCTACAGTGTCGATAACTATTAAGGGTAATGGATGTCTGTATAATCGTGAGACTACCGATATGGGTCCGGCTGTAATGCAGAGTGTAGCATTCGGTGGCGATGCCGCTCACCTCACATTTGGAGAAAGCGGTGCGGCTATAACCGTTGATTTGCCTGCCGGCGAAACCACTTTGGTTCTTGACCTATCCAATCCGCTGGAATGGACCGTCGGTCCGGGAGAGGCGGCTCCGGAGCCGGAGGTTGAACCGTTGCTGTATTTCTCAGGAGTGGTGGACTGGAATGGTTTTGATGACTATATATCACTCTATGACGAGGGAAATCTTTGCTACGGCGGTGCGCATTGGATCAATTCGGAATGGGGCTACAGGGCATATCCTCAGCCTGACTGGTCAACAGCCTACAAGGGCGGCGACGGGTCCACAGGGCTATCAGGTACATTGGTACTTGCCGAATCATCCAACGATGGAAATATTCCAGCACCTGAGGAGGGACTTTATGTTATGGATTTTAATATGAAGAGCCTTACCTACTTGCTTACCAAGATTAATACCGTTACCTTTACCGGACTGAATGATGACTGGACGGAGCATACTATGGTACAGTCGTCCGACAATCCGGAAGTTTTCACCGCTGAATTTGTGAAGGAAAAAGAAACACCTTGGGGTGTGAAAGTGCTGATCAACAATGACTGGAGTCTGTTCTTTGGTGGCGGTGACGGAAAATTGAAGCTCGGACACTCGGATGCTACAACCGGTTTTGACGGCGATAATGCCCTGACCATAGGTGAAACATATATTCTGACAGTAGATTTTGGTAAACAGACATATTCATATTCTCTTAAATAAAAGAACTCAATGAAAATGACAACAATCATATCCGCTTTAGTATTTACCGCAGCCGTAATGTGCGGTTCATGCTCGGAGGATGGCCCTGTGACAAATCCGCGTCAGGAAGGCCAGACACAGATAGAAAAAGAATCCGGTTTTGCGCGTGGAGCCGATGTCAGCTGGCTCACACAGATGGAATCGGAAGGACGCAAATTTTATACACCCGGCGAGGACCGTCAGCAAATGGAGTGCATGCAGCTGTTGCGCGACTATTGCGGGGTCAACTCCATACGGCTCCGCGTATGGGTCAACCCCAAGGATGGATGGAACAATATTGACGATGTCGTGCTCAAGGCCCGTAGGGCCGAGTGTCTGGGACTCCGTACGATGATTGACTTTCATTTTTCCGATACATGGGCCGATCCCGGTCATCAGGAAATGCCCCGGGCATGGACGGAGCTGTCGTTTGCTGATTTGCAGAAAGCAATGGCTGCCCACGTCACAGAGACACTTACCGCTTTATCCGCTGCCGGTGTGACACCTGAATGGGTGCAGATCGGAAATGAAACCACTCCCGGCATGATGCTGCCGGTAGGCTCTGTGGATAACCCCGTGCAGCTTACACAGCTGAACAATACCGGTTACGATGCCGTAAAATCAGTATTTCCTGAGGCAAAAGTTATAGTTCATCTTGATGGTGGTAATAATCAGTGGGCTTATGACCGAATGTTCGATATCCTGAAAAGCAACGGTGGGAAATATGACATGATAGGTATGTCATTATATCCCTACTGGGCTGAACAGCAGGGCGAAACAGGCGGATGGCAAAAGGTGGCCGATGACTGTATAGCGAATATAAAGCATCTTAAGCAGAAATACGGCAAGCCTGTGATGATCTGTGAGATAGGGATGCCGTACGATCAGGGGGAGCTGTGCAAGCAGCTTATATCACAAATGATGTCAACTGACGTAGAAGGAATCTTCTATTGGGAACCGCAGGCTCCCAACGGATATAATGACGGCTACAATCTCGGCTGTTTTGACAATGATGCTCCCACAGTGGCACTTGATGCATTTAAGTCCAGATAATGACTATGAATAGACACCATAAGTTATTGGTAATGGCTCTTTCGGGAGCCATTACTTTCAATCTTTATGCCGGACGTACCGTCACTACTCTTAATGACGGTTGGGAATTCACCAAAGGACGTCCTGAGGCCGGGACCGTATGGCAGAAGGTGAGAGTGCCGCATGACTGGGCTATCTATGGCCCGTTTGACCGTAACAATGACTTGCAGACGGTGGCGGTTGAGCAGAATGGCGAAAGAGAGGAGACGGTGAAAACCGGTCGTACCGGCGGTCTGCCATTTATCGGGAAAGGAACCTATCGGACCTCGTTTGAAGTTGCCGATACAGCAGGCCGTAATATAACCCTCGTGTTCGATGGAGCCATGAGCAATGCCCATGTAATGGTCAATGGTACTGAGGTGGCGTATTGGCCATATGGCTACAATTCGTTCTATGTAGATGTGACGCGTGCAGTCAGGCCCGGGAGCAATGAGATGGTTGTGGAGCTTGAGAATTTCGAGCGTGCCTCACGATGGTATCCCGGCGCGGGACTATACAGAAATGTGCATATTGTCAATGCTGACCGTGTACATATCCCCACATGGGGTACTTACGTCACCACGCCGTTTGTATCTGGCGAAAAGGCATCCGTAAAGCTTCAAATGGAGATTGCCGGAGCCGCAAAGGGGGAGAAGATTGATATCCGCACGGAGATTATATCTCCCTCGGGTGACGTTGTGGCCTGCAATACCGCTCCATACATTGCCCACGGGCAGACGCATAACCAGAACTTCCTTATCTCGGCTCCTGAATTATGGACTCCGGACTCGCCGTCGCTTTACACGGCCAAGAGCAGTGTGATAGTTGGAGGGGAAGAGGTCGATACTTATACCACACGCTTCGGTATCCGGCGGCTGGAGTACATTCCTGAACAGGGTTTCTTTCTGAATGGGAAACCTATGAAGTTCAAGGGTGTATGCAATCATCATGACCTCGGGCCTCTTGGTGCAGCCGTCAACCGATCGGCGCTGCGTCATCAGGTGGAGTTGCTGAAGGATATGGGAGCCAATGCTATACGGACCTCGCACAACATGCCGGCTCCGGAGCTGGTGGAGCTATGCGACGAACTCGGCATGATGCTGATGGTAGAGCCGTTTGACGATTGGAGCTTCCGCCCGAAATCGCCTAACGGCTACGGTCGATTCTTCAACGATTGGGCCCGGAAGGATGTGACAAACATGGTGAAGCATTTCCGCAATAACCCCTCCGTTGTAATGTGGTCGGTGGGCAATGAAGTACCCAGTCAATGGGGTCCCGATGGTGTCGGGGAGCTGACAATGCTTCAGGATCTGGTGCATGAGCTTGACCCTACGCGCCCGGTGACATGCGGAATGGATCAGATAGGGGCCGTGCTCGGCAATGGTTTTGCCGCCTCACTTGATATTCCGGGTTTCAACTATAAGCCACAATATTACGAAAAAGCTTATGCACAGCTGCCTCAGAAGCTGATTTTAGGGTCGGAAACGGCATCGACGGTTTCGTCAAGAGGCGTCTATCATTTCCCTGTTTCGTTTGACAAGGAGCATAATACCGTGCTTCATACCGGCAATCAGTCATCGAGCTATGACAATGAGACATGCGATTGGTCCAATACTCCTGACATAGATTTCTATATGGATGAACAGCCATGGGTGTTAGGTCAGTTCGTATGGACCGGATTCGACTATCTTGGCGAGCCGTCGCCTTACGATACTGATGCGTGGCCGAGCCATAGCTCGCTGTTCGGCATCATTGACCTCGCCTCGCTTCCCAAGGACCGCTATTATCTTTACCGTTCGCTCTGGAACAAGCAGGACACCACTATGCACATATTGCCGCACTGGAACTGGGCCGGACGTGAAGGAGAGGTGACCCCGGTATTCGTATATACCTCGTTCCCTAAAGCTGAGCTTTTCATAAACGGGAAGAGCCAGGGGGTGCGTGCGAAGAATGACTCCACATTGCAGACGCGCTATCGCCTGATGTGGAATGACACACGCTATGAACCGGGCGAACTGAAAGTGGTGGCTTATGACGAAGCCGGACATGTGGCGGCGGAGCGGATACTACGTACTGCCGGTAAGCCCCATCATATAGTGATAAAGGCCAATACGGACTGTCTGAAGGCCGATGGCGATGACCTGGCCTATATCACTATTCAGGTGGCTGATAAGGATGGCAACATTGTGCCTGATGACAGCCGTCGGGTACGTTTCAAAGTCAGGGGTGCCGGACAGTTTGAGGCCACGGCCAATGGCGATCCCACTTCGCTGCTGCCATTCCAGAATCCGGAGATGGATTTGTTCAGCGGAGCGGCAACAGCTATCGTCAGAAGTGGTCATAGCAGCGGTACAATAGAATTTACTGCAACAGCCAAAGGCGTGAAGCCGGCTACATATAAGATTCAGGTCCGTGACTGACCGGACCTATGAATGCATGATTGGTATTTAGATTTGGACAGCCACCGGGTCGGAATCACTTATGTTTCCGCCCGGTGGTTGCTTGTTTTCTTCTTCCTTCTACCGTCACGAAGGATCTTTAACCGCCACACCGCAGAGGAATAAAACGATAAGATGTTCAATCTATTTTCCTACCGGTCTTATCAATATAGTACCAGCCGTTACTTTCCCAGTACCAATGTTCTGAATCATATTGTCTTTTTTCTCCTGTATCCGCAACTTTCGCTTTGCCATTCTCAAAAGGGAATGCACACTTGAACCGGGGAATGATGACGGTATTTCCCTTCTCATCGGCATATCCAATTCTGCCCTGATCATCAACTATGCGGTACATGCCATCCACTACATAATCATCGCCATTGTCAAACTGGAACGCGGGATACCGTTTGCTATGCCTTTCTTCTTGGCTATCATGATCCACTGGGTTGGATATTGTTATTAGTCCAATCGTATAGGCAAGTGTGAATCGCAGTATCGGTGCATCGAAAACATCTCTCTTAAAATTGGAAATAATTGAGTCATTGTTCCCTTGAATACATATCGAGATTGTACCGTCCGGATTGGTACCTGATGTAAGATCACCATTGTATTTTTTTGCAATCGCCTCTCTTAAGAGTCGTCTTGTCTTAATTTGCTCGTTGATTGAACACACTCCGATACCCAAATCAAATTCATTTCCCCCGAGTTGCTGAGCGAGAATGTCACGGATTTTGGCAGTATCACCGACTACATTTATGGTAAGTCTGTCCCTGTCATTCACAAAACAGCCTGAATACCATTCCGGAAAATTCATGTCATCGGTCATTCCTACACATGTTGAATCTGCACCAAACAGATACGACAACCTTTCAAAATAAGTCCATGCCGGTTCTTGCACCGCGCCTTCCTCATCGGGAGCAAAGTTTTCTTCCTCATGCTTTTGCTCCGTATAGCCGGTCCCGCTATACGACACAACATCCTTATATGATTTCGAACAACCACATAGTAATAATATGACAAATGCCACTGTCATCGAAACTCTTGATATCCTCATAGGCTCGTTATTATTAAAACGTAGGCACATTATCGTTTGTTATACCAGCGATAAAATATAGGAAAGCAATAACAGTCCATTTTGTCAAGGTGTTCGCCCGACTATTTTTGCCCAACAAGGAATTTGCCAAAGGCTGCAAGGAACTCGACCGCCTCACTTCTTCTTTCCCTGCTGTCATGGAGGATCTTGAACAGCCACAACGCAAAGGTATGAGAAGATGGAAATCCCCGTAACCTCAGACGCGACCTTGTCGACACCGTCAGCAACGCCTTAACTCGCAACATTCCCCGTCGCTTCCTCACATAAAAAATACTCCACGAATGGAGCATTTCAAACTCTATATTGAAGTACCTATTTTTCTTTATAGAGTACAAAGTATGTTAGCTCCTATTGCGATAGAACCAATTCCGGCACCATAACCAGAGATAATCAAAAAGTACACAATTGAAAATTTACTCTCTACCTTATTTGCTCTCCGATAAGTCCAAATCATAATGGATAAACCTAAAAAGATTAGAGCCACACCAAAGCAAATCTCCATACTATGTTATTGTTTATCTTTATATTTTTGAGCCTTTAATTAATTGCCATACGCAAAGTTAACTAAATTTTCTCAACCACAGCGGATTTAGGCAGATTCCTACGCCGATAATCTCGGACGCGGCCTTGCAAACTGAATTTTTATTGCTTTATTTTTTCCAAATCGATACCCGGTAGATATTGTTTAATCATATCGCCGGGGATTGTAACCGAGCAATTGCCTGATGTAATCTCGTTATTGACCTGCAGAGCGTTCATTAGCTGACTGTTGACAAATACGGCCAATCTGCTACCGATATTTTC
>OFGR01000139.1_pt1 | contig 74501 bp, 49 predicted proteins | sample 1521811 | NCBI WGS metagenome assembly OFGR01 (sample SAMEA3504098, study PRJEB24116) | mouse gut metagenome | biome: mouse gut; feature: mouse-associated habitat; material: faeces | place: Denmark | collected 2011 | reverse complement strand
GGATTCATCGACACATCCCGCCACTTCAACCCCGACATTACAGAGGCCTACACGTGGTGGAGCTACCGTTTCCGCGCAAGAGAGAAGAACGCAGGGTGGCGTATCGACTACTTCCTCGTCTCCGAACGACTGCTGTCTCGGCTTAAATCAGCCAAGATACTCAACACAATCTACGGATCAGACCACTGTCCGGTAGAGATCGAGATTGTATAATCCTACTTTTTAAGCAAAAAAACACGTCCCGGTGAAAAATTTTCAAAATATTCACCGGGACTTTATTTATATTATTGTGGTTAAATTTCATTTTTACTAATTTTACGGAAATTATATCATCCCTAAAATCCTTACCATGCGCACTATGCACAAGAATCTGCTCCGGCATTCAGCAATAATCCCGGTCGCTGCCACAGCAGCCATACCTGTAACCCTTGCGTCCTGCAGCTCCACCAAGGAAGCCACGGACGAAGACAAGCCCCTGAACATTGTATACATAATGACCGACGACCATACAGCCCAGATGATGAGCTGCTATGACACGCGATTCATAGAGACACCGAACCTCGACCGCATAGCCGCAGATGGCGTGCGCTTCACCAACAGTTTTGTAGCCAACTCGCTCAGCGGACCATCACGGGCTTGCATGCTCACGGGTAAGCACAGCCACGCCAACGGATTCACCGACAACACTACGTGCGTCTTCGATGCATCACAGCCCACATTTCCACGATACCTGCAGGAGGCAGGCTATCAGACAGCGATTTTCGGCAAATGGCATCTCGAAAGTCTGCCGCAAGGCTTCGACAAATGGGAGATAGTCCCCGGACAAGGCGACTACTATAACCCGGACTTCATAATGCAGACAGGCGACACTGTGCAGGTGCATGGCTATCTCACCGATCTGATCACAGATAAGAGCCTCGACTGGCTCGACAAAGGCCGGGATCCGGAAAAGCCTTTCTGCATCCTCATACATCACAAGGCCATCCACCGCGACTGGCTCGCCGACACTGCCGACCTGCAACTGTATGAGGACCGTACATTCGCCTTGCCCGACAACTTCTACGACAACTATGAGGGTCGCCAGGCTGCTGCAGAGCAGGAAATGAGCATTATAAAGGACATGGATCTGATCTACGACCTGAAGATGGACCGTGCCGACAAGAACAGCGCGCTGAAGCAACAATACCACAAATACATCGGACGGATGGATTCGGCACAACGCGCCGCCTGGGACGCTTTCTACGATCCTATCATAAAAGACTTCTATGATGCGGACCTCAAAGGCAACGAACTTGCCGAATGGAAGTACCAACGCTACATGCGCGACTATGCCAAGGTGGTCAAAAGCCTGGACGATAATGTCGGTCGTGTCCTTGACTATCTCGAACAGCATGACCTGCTCGACAACACTCTTGTGGTCTACACCTCGGACCAAGGATTCTACATGGGGGAACATGGATGGTTCGACAAGAGGTTTATGTACGAGGAATCGTTCCGCACACCGCTGATAATGCGGCTGCCTAAAGGCTACGAACGTCGCGGCGACATTCAGCAGATGGTGCAGAACATCGACTATGCGCCCACATTCATGGAAATAGCCGGACTTGATGTCCCCGCTGATATGCAAGGCGTGTCACTCCTGCCTCTGCTCAAGGGTGAAAATCCCGACGACTGGCGCAACGCCCTCTACTATCACTTCCACGAATATCCGGCCGAACACATGGTGAAACGGCACTATGGCGTCAGCAACAACCGTTACAAGCTGATCCATTTCTACAACGACATCGACAAATGGGAGCTATACGACCTTAAAGAAGATCCGAAAGAAATGAACAATATATACGGAAAACCCGGCACTGAGGAAGTGACACGCCAGATGATGCAGGAACTCAAGCGGTTGCAAGAGCAATACGACGATCCCATCCGACACACATATCCTATCGACTGATACTCCGATCCCTACATGAAGACCGTCCATATTACAGCAGCCTTGCTATCCCTGACCGCACTCACATGCTCTGCGGCAGGGAGCTCCGATCCCTGTCAGAACCAGAATGAATTCCGCAAAGGACAGATACCCGTCCACGGGTTCGTTGTGCCGGTAGCCGATGGCGACAGGTATGCCATACGCGATTTCCGATTTCAGGATTCGCCATATTTCCTTGACCTCAACGGAACATGGGATTTCCATTTCTCCGAGAACTGCGACGGCATTCCTGCCGGCTTCGCTGATCCCGGTTATGAAACAGCCGGATGGGACAGCATCACCGTTCCTGCCAATTGGCAGACTCAAGGATACGGCTATCCGGTCTACGTGAACGAGCGATATGAATTCGACTCTGAATTCTATAACTTCACAAAAAATCCACCACTTGTCCCCTGCACAGGCAATGAGACCGGAGCATACCGACGCTCTTTCGATCTTCCGCAGGGATGGGAAGGCAGACGTACAGTACTCTGCCTGGAGGGTGTGTCTTCGTTCTGCTACGCGTGGATCAACGGCATTCTCCTCGGATGGAATCAAGACTCGAAGACCGCAGCGGAATGGGACATCACCCCTTACGTGAAAGAAAAAGACAACATATTGGCCGTAGCTGTCTACAGATGGTCGGCTGGCTCGTATCTCGAATGTCAGGACATGTGGCGACTCAGCGGAATAGAACGCGACGTGTATCTGTACTCCACTCCACAGACATATATTGCCGACTTTACGGTCACATCTCCACTCGACCGTGATGACAGTACCCGCGGTACTCTCGGCATAGATATCGACACAGACGGCCCTGACAGCAACCGAGGATTTCTGAGCTACTCGCTCACTGATGCCTCAGGGGCTACAGTCGCCTGCGGAAAAGCCGTTTCGTCGGAGAACGTGAAGTTCACAGCGGAAATCGACAATGTGAAACCTTGGAATGCAGAAAATCCATATCTATATACTCTGATGATAGAGCGGCATGCTCCCGATGGGACTGTAACGGAGACTACAGGATGCAACGTTGGATTCAAGACAAGTGAGGTAATCGGCGGACAGTTCCTTATCAACGGCAAACCGGTGCTTGTCAAGGGCGTCAACCGTCACGCATTCACTCAGGCAGGACATACAGTCGACACAGCCACCATGATCAAGGACATAGAGCTAATGAAGCTCAACAATATAAACACAGTGCGCAACAGCCACTATCCGATGGAGCGTCTGTGGTATCATCTGTGCGACAAATACGGACTTTACGTCATAGACGAAGCCAATATCGAGAGTCATGGCATGGGCTACGGAGAACAATCCCTGGCAAAAGATCCTGCGTGGCTCGGCGCACATCTCGACCGCACGGAAAGGATGTATGCCAAGAGCAAGAACAATGCCTCAGTCACCGTATATTCCCTGGCCAACGAGGCCGGCAACGGAATCAACTTCGAGGAGACATACAAATGGATGAAGAAGGCTGAGAAAAACAGACCGATCCTGCATGAACGCGCTCTCGACGGATGGAACTCAGACTACTATGCCTGGATGTACAGGCCCGTGGACTTCATGGTGGACTATGCACGCAACCCTGAAAAGAAAAGGCCCTATATACTGAACGAGTACGCTCACGCTATGGGCAACAGCGTAGGCGGACTGCGCGAATATTGGGATGCGATCGAGAACGAGCCAAAACTGCAAGGCGGATGCATATGGGACTGGGTGGATCAGTCTTTCATACTCACCGACAGCATATCCGGAACAAAATACTATACCTATGGTGGCGATTTCGGACCTGAGGGAGTACCCTCCGACGGCTCTTTCTGCTGCAACGGACTTGTCTCCGCCGACCGCATCCCCCACCCTCACCTTGCCGAAGTCAAAGCAGTCTACAGCTATATACATGCAACGATGGACCCGTCCGCTCCCGGAATTGTAACTGTCCGTAACTACCATGACTTCACCGACCTTTCCGGCTTCGACATCACGGTAGAGACTACCGACACTATGGGCAGACCGACCGGTTCGAAGACCCTCAGAGCAAAGGACACCGCACCCGGCGATACCACAGTCTATGACTTCTCGGAGATTGTGGAATCAGGAATACCGGCAAGCGGCGGCTTCCTGAACCTGATATGGAAAACCCGCGACGCATCCGGACTCGTCCCGGCAGGCCATGAGAGTGCCAGACAGCAGTTCGAGATTCCAGGCAAGAAATCCATATCTACAGAATCAGCAACAGCAAAGCTCAAGCGTAAGGGCAATCAATACAGCGCCTCGGGAATAAGTTTCACAATAGACCCAAAGTCGGGCTATGTCTCCGCCATATATGCCGGCTACAGAAACATACTGGCAACTCCGATCGAGATTTCGCTGTGGCGTCCGCTTACTGAGAACGACGCTCACCGCAACGGTTCAGGAAAATATTGGATAGAGGCCGGTCTTGACAGCCTCTCGGCCACAGTCCTCAAAATCTCCCGCGACGGCAACAGAGTCAAGTCCGATATTGTGATAAGAAACACATCCGGCAAACGTGTAGGCACAGCAAGAATGGAATACGGCATATTCCCGGACTCCACATTTGAGATCACCACTCATTTCACTCCCGACACAAGTGTGGTGAAATCACTTCCCCGCATAGGGCTTGTGTTCCGCTCCGGAGATCTTTCTGGAAAGGAATTCAGCTATGTAGCCAACGGACCCGTAGAGAACTATACAGACCGCCACACAGGTACATATGTAGGGCGATTCTCGACCATGCCTGAAGCTGAGTTCCACAGCTACATTGTCCCGCAGGCCACAGGCAACCACACCGATGCAAGACTGCTATCGCTGTTTGGCAGCACTCTGGACATAACTTCGCCGAAACCTTTCCAGTTCAGCGTCACTCCATACACAGATGCAGAGATATACCGAGCCTGCCACATCAACGAACTTACCGACGATGGCCTGACGACCATCCATCTCGACGCCATGCAGACAGGTGTCGGCACTGCCACATGCGGACCCGACATTCTGCCCAAATACCGTATATCCACAGAGCCAACCACATTCACATTCAGATTCACATTCAAATCCGGTATACATGAATAAACATTTATGCAAATTGCTTCTGGCCACATGTGCCCTCCCGACTTTCAACGCCTTGGCGCAGTCGGACGGTGGAAGCGCCTTCTATGAGAAAGTTGTTGAATTTCCGAAAGAGGCCACAGTTGAAGAAAAGATAGAGATGGCCTCACGCCTTGTACCATCGCAAAACCAGATGGAATGGCAAAATCTCGGACTCACCGCATTCCTGCACTTCGGTGTAAACACATTCACAGACCGCGAATGGGGCGACGGATCGGAAGACCCTGCTGTATTCAACCCTACTGCACTCGATGCCGAACAATGGGTAAAGACACTTAAAGATGCAGGCTTCCGCTTAGTGATACTCACTGCCAAGCACCACGATGGATTCTGCCTGTGGCCCACAAAGACAACAGGACACTCAGTAGCGGCATCACCGTGGCGCAACGGTAAAGGCGACGTAGTGGCTGAACTGCGGAAAGCCTGCGACAAGTATGGCATGAAACTCGGACTGTATCTGTCGCCTTGGGATAGAAATTCACCAAAGTACGGCGATTCCCCTGCCTACAACGACCAGTTTGTAGCCCAATTGACAGAACTGCTCACCAACTACGGAAAGATAGACGAGGTATGGTTCGACGGTGCATGTGCAGAAGGTCCTAACGGAAAGCGCCAGGAATACGACTGGTTGAGATTCCGCAAAGTGATGGAGACACTGCAACCCGATGCGGTACTTGCCATAACAGGCGATGACGTACGCTGGGTAGGCAACGAAGGCGGCGTAGGCAGAGAGACCGAATGGAGTGCCACCGCGCTCACGCCGTCGATATTCCCTGAATCAGAGGCTTCAAACTCCAATCTGGGCATAAACGCTATGTCGGAAGACATTGGTAGCCGTCAGTTGGTAGCCAAGGCAGACCGTCTATACTGGTGGCCATCGGAAGTTGATGTCAGCATCCGCCCGGGATGGTTCTATCACGAGAACGAAAAGCCACATTCACTCCGCAAGCTTGCGGAAATATACCTTGCATCCGTTGGACGCAACGCCGTGCTTCTACTGAATATTCCACCTGACAGACGCGGACTTATCCATGAATCGGATGCCAAGCGCCTGATGCAACTGCGCCATTGGGTAGATGATAATTTCTCAAACAATCTTGTGGTCCGCTCCGACAAGGCTACCGGCATATACCGCTTCCAAGCACCTGCCGCAGTCAACTGTGTAAGTGTCAGCGAGGACATAACCAAAGGTCAGCGAATCGAGAGTTTTGAAGTCTTTGCCCGCACTACAGACGGCTGGAAGAAAGTCAGCCACGGTACAACGGTCGGCAACAAGCGCATCCTGACATTCGACACAGTGACAGCCGACGCCCTGATGCTCGTAATAGACAGCAGTCGCGGAAAAGCCTGCATCAAGGATGTAGAGGCCTATAATATCACGCTCCCGGAGGAAGATACCGCTCCGGAAGACAGATATTCAGAAATCGCAGCGCATTATTCCATATCCGGAATGACTCTCACTGCCGAACTGCCCGAAAGCAAGCCTGTGGCAGGATTTATCTATACTCCGTCGCTGAAAGACAACAAAGCCGGCACAATTTTCCATTACCGCGCCGAGGCATCCGCCGACGGACTGCACTGGACAGAAATACCGACCTCCGGAGAATTCAGCAACATAGTAAATAACCCCGTGCCGCAGCGCGTGGTTTTCGGCCGCCCTATCGAGGCTAAGTTTATCCGCCTGACAGCCACAGAGGAGATCAACTCCCGCGACTTCATCACAGCAGGCGACTTCCAACTGCTGCTCGAGAAATAAGACGGTAATATACCGATAAATAAGTAAGCCCGGTACAGCGGATATGCGTGTTACCGGGCTTACTTATTTTAATTAGAGATTAATTCTTGGATCAGCCTCCGAAATTATCGTAATGTATGTCTTCGGGATTAACACCAAGAGAGTCAAGCATGCCGTTGACAGCCGCACTCATCGGACCGGGACCGCACATATAGTATTCGATATCCTCGGGATTCTCATGGTCCTTGAGATAGGTATTATAAATTACCTGATGCACAAAGCCAGGAGTATAAGCCACCCCGGCCTCATCTGCAACGGGATCAGGACGGTCAAGCGCAAGATGGAACTTGAAGTTGGGGAAGTCCTTTTCAAGCTGGAGGAAATCATCAAGATAGAAGACTTCGTTGAGAGCGCGTGCGCCGTAGAAATAGTTCATCACACGGTCGGTGCAATGCAATGTCTTGGTCATGTACATTATCTGAGCACGCAGCGGCGCCATACCTGCACCACCGCCGACCCACATCATCTCACGCTTGGAGTCGGTGTTGACGTGGAAGTCTCCATAAGGTCCGCTCATAAGTACCTTGTCGCCGGGCTTGAGTGAGAAAATGTAGCTCGAGGCTATACCCGGCATCACATCCTGAAATCCCACCTGGGGTTTCGGTTTGAAAGGCGGAGTGGCTATGCGCACAGTGAGCATTATACGGTCGCCTTCATCGGGATAGTTTGCCATAGAATAAGCGCGTACGGTTGTCTCCGTGTTGCGGCACTTCAGGCCGAACAGTCCGAACTTCTCCCAAGCAGGCAGATATTCAGGACCTATCAGGCTTTTATCTATGTCTTTATCATAATCCATCTCGAAGGCAGGAATCTTGATCTGAGCGTAAGATCCGGGCAGGAAATCCATGTGCTCGCCTTTAGGCAAAGCCACAATGAACTCCTTGATGAACGTCGCTACATTGTAGTTGGATATTACCTCGCATTCCCATTCCTTGACATCGAGCACCGAAGCGGGGATCACAATGTCGAGATTTTCCTTGACCTTCACCTGGCATCCCAGACGCCAATGGTCCTTTATCTGCTTGCGTGTGAAGTGCACAGCCTCTGTCGGAAGTATCTCTCCACCACCTTCAAGCACCTGGAGCTTACACTGCCCGCAGCTACCCTTTCCACCACAGGCCGATGGAAGGAATATGTTCTCATTAGCCATTGTCGACAGCAAAGTGCCGCCGGAATTGGTCTTCACCACATGGTCTCCGTTGATTGTCACCTCAACCTCACCTGAATGTACAAGGAAGTGCTTGGCCACCAACAGTATCACGACAAGCAACAGTACTATGAGCAGAAAGAAGCCCACACCTGAAAGCAACGTGAGATTGAATGTGCTTGCGCAGGGAATCATATTTAATAAGTTCATAATAGTTTAGATTTTAATACCGAGGAAACTCATGAAGGCTATTCCCATAAGCGCTGTGAGGATGAAGGTGATACCGATTCCTCTCAGTGGCTTGGGTATATTGGAATACTCTGCCAGGCGTTCGCGTATGGCAGCCACAGCGCAGATTGCAAGCAGCCAGCCTATACCCCATCCGGCTCCCGCACATACGGCAGTGCCGATTCCGGGATAGTCGCGCTGCTCCATGAAAAGCGAACCTCCTAGAATGGCACAGTTCACTGCTATCAGCGGCAGGAATATGCCGAGCGATGCGTAAAGCGACGGGCTGTATTTCTCGACAGCCATCTCCACAAGCTGTGTCATGGAAGCTATGACTGCAATAAACATGATAAGCGAAAGGAAACTCAGATCCACGGTCGCATATTCAGGACCAAGCCAGGTAAGAGCACCCTCACGCAGCACGTATGTCTCGAGAAGATAGTTGATAGGCAATGTGATCACAAGCATGAATGTGACAGCTACACCCAGTCCGAAGGCAGTCTTGACATTCTTGGACACGGCGAGGAAAGAGCACATGCCCAGGAAGTAGGCAAAGACCATGTTGTCGACAAAAATCGACCTTATGAATATATTCAGATTCTCCATCTTTTAGTCTTCTTGAAGTTCTTTGTGATTGATTCTGTGCACCCAGATAATCACGGCTACGACGATCAGCGCCATCGGAGGCAGGATCATCAGGCCGTTGTTGACATATCCGTGATCATAGCACCACTGCGGTATCACCTGATATCCAAGCAGAGTGCCGCTGCCGAGGAGCTCACGGAAGAAACCCACGATCACAAGTATTACTGTGTATCCCGCACCGTTGCCTATACCATCGAGGAACGACGGCCAAGGACGGTTGCCCATTGCAAACGCTTCAAGGCGTCCCATCAGGATACAGTTGGTGATTATCAGTCCGATAAATACCGAGAGTTGCTTCGACACATCATAGGCATAGGCCTTCAACAACTGTGATACGATCACCACAAGACCGGCCACCACCACAAGCTGCACGATGATGCGGATGTTGGTAGGTATGGTATTTCGGATAAGCGAGATTATCACATTGGAGAAAGCGAGTACGGCGATCACCGACAGGCCCATCACAATAGCCGGTTCGAGCTTGGCGGTGACAGCAAGGACAGAGCAGATGCCGAGAACCTGCACAATCACCGGATTGTTCTTGGAGAAAGGATTGAACAGTACGCTTTTGTTGCTTATTTTTTCAGCCATAGCTTTTATTTCTGTCTTAATGTTGTAAGATATGCTTCGTAGGGAGCTATGCAGTTAGAGAGCATCGAGCCTACACCCTTGCTGGTGATTGTACCTCCGGACACTCCGTCCACATAGTCTTCGTCGCCTGCCGGTTTCTGTCCGGCCTTGACTACTGCCACCGGCATGAAACGATCGCTCTTGAACAGTTGCTTATCGGCAAACTGGTCGCTGAATGCAGGTTTCTCTATTTCAGCACCCAGACCCGGAGTCTCGCCCTGATGTGCGAAATATGCACCGTAGATTGTAGACCCGTCCGAGTCAATTGCCACATATCCCCAGATCGGACCCCAGAGACCCGCACCGTAAACAGGCACGATATACTTTGTGCTTCCGTCTTCAGGAGTGCAGATATAGACAGGCAGTTCACGTTTCGAGACATCAGCTATCTTGCTCTGCGCAGCTACATTGACAGAGAATGCATCATCCCCTATCACTTCACCCTTATAATTAACCACAGTCTGCGATGTGATGTAACGGTCAAAATCGGCTACTATCTCGCCGTTGCCAGGCACGATATGCACAGATGCAAGTATCTGGCGCATCTTGTCGGCGTCCTCATTTGCTTTCTGAAGTGGCTTGAGCGACATGGCAACCAAGGCCAGGGCCGCGCCTACAACCACCACAAGTACCACTATATATATTATGGTGTATACGTTGCTTTGCTTATTGAATGCCATGACTTACGATATTTTAGTGTTAAGACGACGCATGCGGCGACGGATGTTGGACTGCACCACGCAATAGTCAATGAGCGGAGCAAATGCGTTCATCAGCAACACTGCAAGCATTGCACCCTCAGGATAGCCGTTATTATACGTACGGATGAGCACTGCTATTACACCGATAAGGAAGCCGTATATCCACTTGCCTGTGTTGGTGCGTGCGCCAGTCACAGGATCTGTGGCCATGAATACAGCCGCAAAAGCGAAACCGCCGAGCAGAAGCTGATCGACTGCTGTGAGCGACGATACCGGATATGTAGGTGTGGCGAATGTATGGGCGATCCAACCCATAACAAAACCACCTGCAAACACCGACAGCATCACACGCCAGGAAGCCATTCCGGTGATCAGCAATATTGCAGCGCCTATAAGGATCATCAGTGTGGATGTCTCGCCGAACGATCCGGGGATGAGTCCGAGGAAAGCATCCCACGTGCTGACGTCAAGTCCTCCGCCTGTGGCGAGCTGTCCAAGCGGAGTGGCGCAGGTGAATCCATCGGCAGCCTCCGGACCAAAACCAAAGACACTCCCTGAGGCCACGAAAATCTTGTCGCCCGACATCTGGGCCGGATATGCGAAGAATAGGAATGCTCTTGTCACCAGAGCGATATTAAAGATATTGAAGCCTGTTCCTCCGAACACTTCTTTTGCAAAGATCACAGAGAAAGCAGTGGCGACAGCCAGCATCCACAGCGGTGTCTCTACCGGACAGATCATCGGTATAAGTATACCGGTGACGAGGAAGCCTTCTTGAATCTCCTCGCGACGCCATTGTGCCACGATGAACTCTATGCCAAGACCTACTACATAGCATACGACCACCTTAGGCAGGATGGATAGAAATCCATACAGCATGAGTGACCAGAAATGATCTGGGGCTTCTCCGGCTGCGAGCCAATGCTGATAGCCGGTGTTGTACATTCCGAAAAAGAAACATGGCAGCAATGCGAGCACCACTATTATCATGGTACGCTTCGAGTCTATGCTGTCATGGATATGCACTCCCGACGAGGAAGTGGACCGCGGGGTATAAAGGAAAGTCTCGAATCCGTCGTATACTGAGCGGAGCGACTGCAACTTGCCCCCCTCCTCGAACTGAGGCTTCACGCGGTCAAGAAATCGGCGAAGTGGTTTCACGAAAATATTTGTTTATGTATGTGTGATGAAGTTGTGTTATTCTGTCTCTTTGCGCAGGTAATCAAGACCTTCGCGCACGATTTTCTGCAATTCCATTTTTGAGGTATCGACATACTCAGCCAATGCGAAATCCTCAGGAGCGACCTCGTATATACCAAGTTGCTCCATTTTGTCAATGTCGCGTCCGATTATGGCTTTGAGCAGATATTCCGGAAGAATATCCATAGGCATTACCTTGTCGAACTGCCCCGACATGATCATGGCCCGGCGTCCGCCGTTGAGACGGGCATCGGGTGCGAACCGGCGTTTGAGGAAATGTCCGGGGAATGAACGCGAGACGCTCATCTTCGACGGCGACATAGAAGCCCAGCCCATGAATTCGTCCACATCGTCGCCCTCGGGGATAACCGTAATCTGACGGTAGGGGAAACGCAGGAAACCGTCCTCTCCGACAGCGATACCAGTGAGCACATTACCGGAAATAATTCTATGATGCACTCCATCGGACTTGATACTTCCACCGATAAGCTGCCCTACAGCCGCACCTTCAGTTGTCCTGACCATGCACGGTTTCTGAATCTCGCTGCCTGTAACGGCAACAAGCGCCGAGGCATCGACACGTCCGGTCTCCAGCAATGTCCCTATTTTGGCTAAGGTGACAGCGTCAAGAGTCCATACAACCTCGCCCTTGTTCACCGGTGCTATATTCGCAATCAGCACACCGGCATTTCCTGCCGGATGTCTGCCGCTTACGTCTACCATCTCAGCTCCCGGAATATCGGAGAGAGACCCGGCGCGACGTCCTATATATACTTTCCCTGAAGTGAGTGACGACAGTGCTTTCACGGCAGCAGCCAACTCCCGCTCTTTGCCCTTTAGCGCGATAGTCATATCGGCAGCCAAAGGCGCACTGTCGATCGCAGTCACAAATATATCGCGGGGCTTGACAGCCGGCGACGGAACAATATCGTAAGGACGCTGACGTATCCTTGACATCATTCCTGACTCCGAGAGGAGTTCAAGCAGACCGTCGGATGTGGTAGCCCTGGATTTGTCGAACTCAAGCGATGATGCCGAGCCATCGGATTCAATGACCACGCGCTCGATCTTCCTGCGCTCGCCGCGCACCACCGACTTTACTGTTCCTGCAAGCGGGGATGTGATTTTCACACTTTCATTATTCTTGTCGTGAAGCAGGGGCGACCCCACCATCACTTTATCGCCCTCACGCACTTCGATTTTCGGGATGAATCCTGTGAAATCATCAGGCGTCACGGCGCAAAGCCCGACCTCAACATCCTTGACGGAAAAATCAGTTATTTCTCCTTCAAGACTGAGATCGAGACCTTTCTTCAATGAGAGGTTTATGCTCATATTTCGTATGTGATTATATTTCTTCCTGCAAAGTTATTCATTATTTTCCAAATAAATACACAAGCAGTATTGGAAAAATATGCCAAAACTGCCACCAACATGCCGTTTTTTCAAAAGCAGCAGATTCCGGAGCTTATCTAAGGAATTTAGGAGCGAGGAAGAACAAGCCGAGCGACAGTCCGCAATTCCAGTTGCGGGCAGGATAAGACATATAATTCACATATCCTCTGAGTGTGGCAAACGGCAGCGCATAGGCTGCGGTAAGCTCACCGAAAAACGCGGGATCTGAGAACCATCGCCCGAAATGAGCCTCACTGCCTTCTCCACTGTTTATAATCTTGCGCAGCGGCATGAAGCCACTGATATTGAACCGCACGGAGAACGAATCGTTCATCTTCCAGAATGGCATCACCGTCGCACCGATAAACGAGTTGCCACGGAATGCCGGGTTGAATGCATTATAGCACGTGGCCGATGGCACAAAAGCCGGGGATTGCACCACTGACGCATTATAGTCTTTGGCGAGCTTGCGTGTCGACAGCAGTATATCGGATTGAAGTCCGAGACCGAAATGCTTGCCGAGCGAGAAATAATCGGCAGTGCGCATCTCGAACTGCAACCACGCGACATGTTTTCCCGACTGTGACCTACCGGGAATCACAGAACGGTATTCCATCGCCCCGGCCACAGCCATTGCCGTAAGTTCGCGCCTGTGTCCGGAATTGGGCATAGATATATTATCAAGCGTATTGTAGTCAAAATCGGCACGCAACTGTCCGAGATAATAATGCGATCTATCGTGGCCGGCCTTATAGTCAGCGATGGAGTTGCTTTGATAATATGTATCAGTAAGATATGCTCCACCTGCCGAAAGTGTGGTCTTGGCGCTCCGGCCGCTGGCCATAGCATAACTGAACCGTCCGAAAGCTTCGATATTTGTAATGAATGTAGGGACTTTCACCTCATAGAACAGATAATCGTTCTCATAATACTTCTGCCTCGACACCACAGCCTCGAAGCCTATCGACGAAGGTGTGGACGTAGCCAATCGCATCGTGGTGCGCACATCAGTCGCAAGATAACTCTGGCCAAGCCAAAGGCTGACGCCAGCACCTACAGATCGTAATTTCAACGTGGAGTATGTAGCACCGAGATACAGGAAACTGCTTGTCGATGAAGTGATATATCCGCCTATGCCCACCTTATATTTGCTATTGAGAGTGGCATCGAGGCTAAGGTCGAACAGTCCGGTGGAATCGCAATATGTGGCCTTAGGCAAAAGATTGCCAAGCTGTCCGGGCGTTATGGCTCTGTAATAACTCTCTTTGGCATGCGCGACTCCGAATGTATCGGCATCATCCTTTATATTAGATGTAAATAAATATTTTATATATTCATTCTGCCGTGGCGAAGCGCCCTCTACCCGGACATCATCGCGGCTGAACCTAAGATACGGCGTGGCGCTCTTGAACACATCGCGCCGCAGACGCACGACTTCAGGCGACCGGCGTGCCGCAACGCGCGATTTTATCGAATCCATCATGCTCATAGCCTTATCATATCCCACACGGTATATCTCATTGGCAGCAGGGAAATCAAGAAGCCCGAACTGGCCTACGTCCACACTCATCCTGATACCTTTACCCGGCGGGATGCGGTTGTTACTTTTCCTCATTATCAACTTTTCAAGCTGATTGATAATGTCATTATCAGGCTGTTTGGTCGACGACACAAAATCCACCCCGAGAACAAACGAAGGATCGAAATCGGACTGCATCACATCCACCGGAAAGTTGTCGTAGATACCGCCATCATACATCATATGCCCGTCTATGGTCAGCGGATAAAACACTATAGGAAAAGACATCGACGTGCGCACTGCATCGCCAAGATCCCCACTGTTCCAGACCTTTTTTGAGTCAAGCGTCATATCCGAAGCCACACATCTGAAAGGAACCATCAGTTTATCGAAATCTCCTCCGCACTGGGCTGTGTAAGGAGCAAACAACTCCATGAAAGCGAAATTCATCGGCAACGGAGATACCAGGCTTTTAGGCAGGACGGATACGGCGGTGGTATCGCGCCCGCCAACAGGGACATTCATCATCGCCGACGTCGGATGCTCTTTCGAGAAATAGTATACTTGCCTGGGATCAATCTGGCCGGTGGACCAATATGAAAAATCCTTGGACAATATAAGGTCCAGCATTTCCTGTGGAGTATATCCCATTGCATACAGCGCACCCACGATAGCTCCCATAGATGTACCGGCGACATAGTCGATCGGTATCCCGTTTTCCTCAAGTGCCTGAATCACTCCTATGTGTGCAATTCCTTTCGCACCACCACCACTAAGCACCAGTCCGACAGACTGAGGCACATCTTGCCCGGCAGCAGATCCCCTTGCGGAAATCAGTGTCAGCACAGCCATTATAATTGACAAGCACCTTGTTCTCATAGCATAAGGCCTGAAGCCTCATTTATTATAAAATAGGATTGAAACGCGCCGGCTGTCACGACCTGTCCATATCATGACAGAGTACCAAGATACGGCCCGTATACCTCTGCAAATATACTCCTTTATGATGAGATAGACAACCGCACATGCACAAAAACACTTTTTTATCACAATTCGCAGGTCGGGATGCACAATTATGGAAAATAATATATACCTTTGCACTATTGAGTGCCGGTGCATTCACACAGTTTCAAATACAATAATCAATAATAAATACACAAGAAATGAAAAAAATCGTATCACTGTTTGTACTTTTCGCTGCGATCGTCCTCACAGGATGCAGCTCTAACGGAGGCTATAATTTCGACGAAGCCAACGATCTCGTAAAGAAAATCGAAAGCAATGAGGAATTCACCCAGGACGACTACTCCAAGGCTATCTCCCTTATGAAGTCTGCCACAGAGTATGCATTCGACCTTATTGCAGACGTCGACTTCTCTGACAAGGAAGCTGCAGCAAAGAAGATGACCGAGATCGCCGATGCTAAAGAAAGCAAGGAAATCGACGCTACAAACACAAAGATCACAACATACGTATATATGCACCGTTCTGATCTCGACGAAGCCAATACCAAAGCGTTGGAAGACGTTGAGAAGTATGCCACTGAGCGTGCCAAAGAACTTCAGGAGAAGATGCTCGGCGCAAACTAAGCCGCGTCTCCTATCCTACGATATTTAAACTGCATAGAAGACCCTGAGCATAAAATTGTCAGGGTCTTCTATGTTATGAACGGTCTGTTGTTAAGAGTTTATTGAATAAATAAATGAGGTTATATCAACTGAAACGCATCGCCCTGACCGGTATTGCGACATGCCTGGTCATGGGATGCTCACACAAAGACTCACAGGGAGATGATAAACCGACAGTAGCTGCGAGCATTCCCCCTATTGCGGCAATTGTAAGACATATTGCTGGCGACAGGATGAATACCGTGACTGTATGCGATTCCAATACCGACCCGGAGACATACGAACCTACGGCATCAAAACGGATGAAATTAGGAAAAGCCTCAATATTTTTCTTAGCCGGATACCTGCCTTTCGAACATTCACTGGGAACAAACCTCAAGCATGAGAATGCCGATATGACGATTGTCGATACATCGGATGGACTGGAACTTCTTGAAGGTACTCACGGTGAATCACATGATCATGGACACAGTCACGACATAGACCCACACACATGGACCTCGCTGACCAATGGTGCGTCGATAGCCAGAACAGTATGCTCGGCTCTATGCGAGTCAGACCCGGATGGTGCGGATGTCTATAGACGCAATCTTGCCTCACTGCTCGAGAAAATATCAGAAGCAGACAGCACCGTGCGGCATACACTACAGTCCGCACCCTCAAAAGCATTCATCGTATGGCATCCATCGCTAAGCTATTTTGCCCGCGACTACGGACTTGACCAGATAGCACTTGGCCTGGAAGGTAAGGATCTGACACCGGCACTCATGCGTTCTGCTATAGTGGAAGCGGCAGAACATGATGCCAGGGTGATGTTCCTGCAGCCTCAGTACGACAGCCGGGCAGCATCAGCCATAAACTCAAACATCAAAGCAAAAACAGTGAGTATCAATCCCTTGGACTCATGCTGGATAGAGCAGATAATTTTGATTGCCAATGAAATCGCACGCTCATGACCTGATGCATCACGCAGACGGATGCATAACTCATGTCTCAGACTGGGACAGCCCTATCATAAGACTATGCGACGTGAGCATGCGCTACGACAGACGCAAGGTGCTCGACGGCGTGAATGTGAGCATAAATTACGGTGATTTCGTAGCAATCACCGGACCTAACGGCGGAGGCAAGACCACCATGCTGAGGATAATCCTCGGATTGCTCAAACCAACGGGAGGCAAAGTGGAGAGGTTTAACTACGACGGAACACCATGCTCACGCATACGCACGGGCTACTTACCGCAAAAAAACATGGTGGACTCCCATTTCCCGATTGTTGTGCGCGAGGTCATAGCCTCCGGACTACTGGCTGAACGGAATCTTGACAACGACGAACGCGAACATAGAATCGAGGACATACTTGGATTAATAGGTCTCGAATCCCACTCCCGCGCACCCATAGGCTCACTATCGGGAGGACAGTTGCAGCGGACACTGCTCGGAAGAGCTTTGATCTCGCGGCCGGACCTGCTTGTGCTTGACGAACCATTGAGCTACATAGACAAACGATTTGAAAGCCAGCTATACGACATAATGCACGAGGTAGCTGATAATACAACCGTGATACTCGTATCCCACGAACTCTCACAGATCGATCACATCGCCAACCGGCATCTGATTGTAGACCGTAATGTGGAGGAATGCAAGGCCAACCACCACTACATAGTGTCGCCATGCGGTTGCGGCGACAAGATTGGTCAAAATGTTAAATAATCAGCACTCAGCGCATTAAATTTTGTCCGACAGCAAAAAAACAGTTAATTTCGCGGTTTGAAAAAGTTTTTTTGATGTACGTAGCCACGGCAAAGCCACGTAGACCGATTATTATAAAACCAGCACATAGTAATAAACCGACAACATTATTATTTTTTATATTTCCGACATTATGAAGATAATGCTCACAAAGGCAAAATTGTACGGAGCAACTGCCGCAGTTATGGCTACATTGTCCATAGCCGCATGCTCAAGCGACAATTCGCCGGCAACTTCTGACACCGGACGCATAGCCACAAGCGTGCAACTCGATGCCAGCGCCATCACTTCCAAAGGACGGGCTACTGATCAGACGGCAGTCTCAATCACAGCCTCAGACCTGGCCATATCGCTCACCAGCGCGGATGGCAGCTACAACCAGAGTTGGGCCTCTCCAGACCTTTTCCCTTCCGACAAAGAATTCAAAACCGGACTTTATACCCTCACCGCAACATACGGCGACGGCAAATCGGAAGGTTTTGACAAACCTTATTATTTCGGGGAGACTCAAGTAAGGGTGGTAGCCGACCAGACAACAGGCGCTTCACTCACAGCCACACTTGCCAATGCTATGGTGAGCGTAAGCTACACCGACGCGTTCACAGGCTATATGTCTGACTATAGCGCCGAACTCACGGGCAAATCAGTCTTTTTCTCAAAAGAAGAAGATCGCCCGGCATACGTAAATCCCGGCAATGTGATTCTAAACCTAAACGTCACAAAGCCAAACGGAAAGTCCGCGACCTTCTCGGTAGCCAATTTCACTGCCGCCGCACGCCACCATTACCATATAACGGTCGACTTAAACAACGGCGCTGCCGGCGACGCTGTGCTGAACATTATATTTGATGATCTGCTCGATGAGGAATCTCTGTCGATAGATCTGAGCGACGAACTGTTCGATGCACCAGCGCCATCACTCACACCCGCCGGCATAGCGGATGGTGAGACTATCGAGTTGATCGAGGGCACAAACATAGAAAAGCAGATATATCTCAACCTGATAGCCAAGGGTGGCATACGCAATGTAAACCTCCTGACCAATTCGGCATATCTAAATGCAAACGGATGGCCTGCATCAGCAGATCTTGTCAATGCCACCGAGGCGGAGCGTGCAGCCATGACGCAGTTAGGACTTGTGTGCCGCGGAATCTGGAACAACCCGGACAAGATGGCCGTGATAGACTTCTCCAGCCTGCCGGCAAGACTCCAGTATGTTGAGGGATCGGACAACATAACAGGATTCACACTGTCGGCAGTAGACAACATGACAAAGACGGGCGACAACTTCTCGTTCTATATAAAGATCAATCCTGTGGTTATGAACCTCAGTGCCATATCATCCCCTATACTTGGCGACCGCACTGTGAGCATTGATCTGGAATACAACGGACAGGACGCAGCCCGGAATATCTACTTCGAATGCCTTAACGAGCGAGGCTCGATAAGCAGAATGGAAGTAGTGGAAATGACTCCGGCTTCCGACGGCCACTACACAGTAGTGCTGTCGACCCCCGACATAATCTCGGATATAAAGATGAACGCCGTGTATGTAAACGGACGTAAGTCTGAAACCCTGACTATAGTGCGCAACGTTCCGGACTTTGAAATATCAGTTGACGACAACGATGTATTCGCACACACTGCCAAAGCTACCCTGACATGCAGTCAGGCAGATCCTGCAATGATGACAGAGCATGCCAAATGGGCAGTGGCAGCGGAAAACGGAAGTTTCACTGACATAAAGGCTACCATTTCAGGTACGGAAGCGGATCTTTCCGGGCTGACTCCCGGTACAAAATACACTTTGCGGGCTACCATAGGCAACAAGACAGCTACAGTTGCTATGACAACAGAGGATGATACACAGTTGCCTAACTCCAACATGGACCAATGGTTCAGGGTAGACGGAAAGACGAAATATTGGTGGATCGATTATCCCGGCGCTGACACAAACGCCGTATGGGGTACAATGAACCTGCTCACCACATCGGTTGGCGATGGAAACACCAATATGTTCAGCCATAAAGGTACATCCTACTGCGCCTTCTCAGGCACTCGCAACACAACTGATGTGCATGGAGGAACCAACGCAGCGATAATATCCACCGTCGGTTGGGGCGACAATGATGCCAACGGCAGCACATCCACCGGAAAAGGCTGCAAGAACCTCACAGTAGGCGAACTGTATCTGGGACATTATGACTCGGCGTCGAAGTCAGCCGTATATACAGGCATCAGTCACAACAGCCGTCCGGAAAGCATGCGCTTCTGGTATAAGTACACATACAAAAACAGCGCAGACTACGGAACTGCCGAGATACAGATCAAGGACGCTTCAGGCAACATTATTGCCCAGGCTTCGGAATCTCTTTCAGCCACAGATACATATACCCAGGTGGAAATGCCATTGAACTATAGTATCAGGGCCAAAGCTGCCAACATAGTTGTAATATTCAAATCGTCAGGCAATCCCGACTGCCAGACAATCAATACCACGAACCTTTCGTGCCCGTCGTTCGGCAACCTGTCCGACGGACGTTTCACCGGTTCGGAACTCTATATCGACGACATTGAATTAATCTATTAACCATCAACAGAATATAATGAAAGCCAATATATTGAATCTGCTTTTGGCCATCCTCGCCATAATAGGACTCTCATCGTGCCACGACGATGACTGGAATCCAAACGTATCAGGCGGAGAAGGACGTGTAAGTCTCCAGTCGCTCGGTATAGATGTCAGCGACGGAGCAAACGTGATAGAGAGCCGTGCGAGCTATGATGTATCCGGATTCGCAGTCAGAATCTTCGACTCAAAAGGGCTGGCCGTAGGCTCATGGACCTACTCTGAAATGCCAGAAGTCTTCACACTCCCTGTAGGAGTCTACACCGTGGAAGTCGAGAGCCATACCGTAGACAAAGCAGCCTGGGACAAACCATACTTCAAAGGCAGCAAGGAATTCACCATTGTCAACAACGACATAGTCAATATAGGTGTAGTTACCTGTAAGTTTGCCAATATCAAAGTCTCTATCCGCTACGCCGACGCTCTGGCCCAACTCCTTGGCCCTGACACCAAGGTCGAGGTTGTATGCAACGATGAGGGCATGCTCACATACACACCCGATGAGACCCGCTCCGGCTATTTCGCCGCAGTCGAAGGTAGCACCACTCTCGTTGCCACATTCACCAGCACAATACGCCGCCAGCCTGTAAGACTGACAAAAACATTCAGCAACATTGCTGCCGGCCAGCATCGTATCATAACTTTCACTGCTAAAACCGGCGACGGCACTCTGCCCGACGAGACCGGAAACATCAGTTTTGGCGGTACTTCTCTTATTCTTGATGCTGAGATTGTGAATGAAAACATCAACGGTAATATAAACGTAGACGAGGACTTGATCGAAGGAGAGACACGTCCGGGAACAGAGGAAGGTGGCGAGACCCCTGACCCAACTCCCGGCGAAAACACAATTAGCATGACTCCGAGCCAGTCGCTCGTGTTCGAACCAAAGACAATCGACGCTTCTTCATGGGCCGACGGCACACCGGCATATGTAGATATTCATTCCGACAACGGATTCTCGCATCTGTTCGTAGCGATAAAGACCACCAACGGTCCGGCGGAAGAAAACTTCGAGGCTGCGGTTGATGAAATGGTCGGTCTGAACTTCGACCTCGCCTTCCCCGGTGCGAAAGAAGCCATATACCGCGGACTCGGATTCCCTGTCAGCGCTGAAGTAACGGCAGATGGCGTTACGGACCTCCGATTCGACATCGGCCAGTTCGTACCCCTGTTGGGCGCTTACTCCGGCACACATAACTTCACCATTACGGCCGAAGACAAAAACGGACATCAGAAAATAGAGACACTCACCTTCATAGTGAATAAATAATGAGATTCCCAATATTAAATATATCACTCTCCCTGCTTGCCGCCGTGGCTCTCCTGACAGGTTGCCGCGCCGACGATGCCCCTCTCACCGGCGAGGGCAGACTGCTGCTCACAACCGCAATATCTGCCGACGTGAGCATGAGCAGATCTGTAGCCGGAGAAGCCGAACTGGCCGATAACTGCCTTATATGGATTTCAAACAGCAAGGGCCTTGTGCGCAAATACAATGGTCTGTCGGCTGTACCTTCCGATGGAATCAGCCTCCTGAGCGGAAAATATGTGGCCGAGGCATGGACTGGCGACAGTGTTGCCGCCTCTTTTGACCAGCGGTATTTCACCGGAGCTAAAGACTTCGAGGTAACATCGGGCAACGTGACCCAGGTGCTCCTTACCTGCCGTATAGCCAATACAGTGGTAGCAGTAAACTACTCCGATGAAGTAGACAACATCCTGACAGACTACACCATGACCGTAGGCCACAACGGCAATGATCTTACTTTTGAAGGCCGCGAAGATACCCGCAAAGGGTACTTCATGATGTCGTCCAAAAGCAAGGATCTGACCTGGACATTCACAGGTAAACTCGGTAACGGAGAGACGTATACGCGCACCGGATCTATTCCCAACGCAAAACGCTCAACCCAATACACACTCAATGTTACCTATAACGGTACAGACACAGAAGTCGGCGGCGCATACTTCTCGATCGAAATAGATGAGACCGCAGTCGAGGTCGAGGATGAGGTTGTTATCAAACTCGCACCGGAGATCAAAGGGGTTGATTTCGATATAGAAAACGACCTCAGGGCCAAACCCGGATCTCTGTCTTCCGTATCTGTCTATATCTCGGCTGCAGCCGCTCTGAAAGATGTAGTTCTCGAAGGCGAGGATCTGATGTACGTAGCAGGTTTATCAGGATCTGACCTGCACCTGCTTTCAATTACCGATGATTACCGCGAAAGTCTTGTGGCCAAAGGTATCGCATTCTCCTACAACTACGTGGCCGACAAAGACGTCGCAGCCATGAAGATAGATCTTGGCGACGCATACCTCTCCAAGCTTGGACTTGGACGCCATACGCTCAATATTACTGCTACCGACGTCGACGATAGGCAGAACACCGCTACTCTGAATATAGTGATTGCAGAGGGCGAGGCATCGCCGGTGACAACATCCGACGTAAACGACGCCGACGTATGGGCATACACCGCCAAAGTATCCGGAACGACTACGTCCGATGCAGCAACCTGCGGTTTCAGATACCGTAAGGCAGGACAGCAGGCTTGGAGCGGAGATGCGACAGCCACACGCAATGGTAACGAAATCACAGCGCAACTCCTGAATCTTGAAGCAGGTACGGAATATGAAGTAGTGGCCTATGCAGGCGACGCTTTGGCTGAAAACATAGTGAAATTCACTACAGAAGCCACAACCCAACTGCCAAACGCCGGATTCGAGAACACGATAAAGGATGGCAAGATACTGTATTTCACCGACAACAAGGACAATCTGTTCTGGGACACCGGCAACACCGGATCCTCTACAATGAACAAGAACGTCACCGAGGCTGATGCAACAGTAAAGCATGGCGGCAATCAATCTGCCAAATTATCCTCGCAGTTTGTAGGCTTAGGAGGCTTAGTCGGAAAGTTCGCCGCAGGAAACCTTTTCATCGGCAAATATTTAAAAACCGATGGTATGGACGGCGTACTCGGCTGGGGACGCAGCTTCACTTCACGCCCGAAGGCTCTTAGAGGCTGGATAAAATATAATCCTGCAACGGTAGAATATGAGAGCAGCGACTATGCCGAGATCAAAAAAGGCGATCTCGACAAAGGCATCGTATACATTGCCCTGCTCACCGACCGAACAGAAACATTCGAGGGTTCTGCTTTCCCGGTAATAGTTAAGACCAAAGCCTCAACACGCCAACTGTTCGACAAGAACGACAGCAACGTTATCGCATATGGTGAGAAAGTATGGGAGGCAGCCACTGCCGGAGATGGAATGATTGAATTCACAATCGACCTGACATATTACAGAGAAGACATCAAACCAAGCAACATAATGCTTGTGGCCGCAGCTTCGAAGGGCGGTGACTACTTCGTAGGCGGCAACTCCGTTATGTGGATCGACGATCTCGAACTCGTATATTGACATATAGATACAATAAAAACCGAGGCCGGGCACATATTTTTGTATGTCCGGCCTCGGTTTATTTATGCAGGATGGAAAATAATCATTAACTTTACCTCCGGTTTATGGCATTCCAGCCATCAGCCACAAAAATAAATCATAGACTGATGACATTAACCTCATTATTGACACCGGCCCTACTTGCTGCTCAAAGTTTCATGCTGGTGATAACTCACAAGGACGGAAGCTTCAGCACAATTCCGACCGACCAGATAGAGAGCATCGAGTTCACCCATACGAATATACCTGATCCTGTCAAAGCCCCTGTAGGAATTGCCATAGGATATGTATCCTCTACGGCTATAAATGCCACATATTACTCAAACGAGGCGTATTCTCCATCTGCTGCCAACGCTCCGGTGATGGTGACTGGAATAGTGCCGGCATCAGCCGGATTGAATTCCGACTCCGAATTGCGTGCATACATCGACAATAATACAGGAGCACAAAAGCAGACAGTGGCCACAGAAGGCGATATATCAACGGCCTTCGCATGCAAATCAATAGAATTTTCAAAACTTTCACCTGCTACCGAGTACATAGTGGTATCGTATGACAAAAGTTCCCCGACTACGTTATACCGAAACTATGTCACCACAGCCGCAGCACCCGCACCCGGCACAAAAGGCAGCATATTTCCGTCAGGGGTAAGCTCCACAACTGGATTTATCGACGTGGACAAAGTCCGCAATCTCGATAAATACGGGTATTCAGGCAGCGACAGCGAGCTATGCTGGGCCTGCACCGCTGCAGGGGCTATACAATGGTGGCTCAATGATTATGAGAAAACGACCGGTTCTGCCTACAAACTAAACATGCCGTTTGACCCACAGGAAAGCAAGTGCTATAAGACTCCAGTCATGGACGTTCTTGTACAAGCATTCACACATTCTGCGGGCGATGCGTTCAAAACATTCCTGTGGTTTGCCGAGGGACTTAAGAAAAATCAGGTAAACAATGGCATCAAGCTCCTCAACGAAAGCTATCCCGACTGGCATGGAGGCTTCCTGGGCATGACTCACGGAGAGGCATACAGTTACCTGCAAAGCGCGACCAAAGCAAGCAGCGCCTATGCCGATGGACGCTACACATACAACCAGATAGAGAATCTGAAAGGCTTGAGCAGTACAGATACACGCAAGTATATGTCGGATGTGCTTTACAATTCGCTCAAAGTCGGCCCACTGATGATGGTGATCGGAGGTTCTCATGCAGTATCATGCTGGGGTGCAGACTACATAGTCGAATCAGACGGAAGCATAAACGTGACACACCTTTATATCGGAGAGAATGATCCGGTAGACGGAAACGTGAGAGATGGACTTAACCACTGTAAGATGAATTATGATGCAGGCACTCCTTGGTTCTACATGACCTCAGTTCATGACGGCGGAAGTTCTAAGACAACCGTCATAAACTCGTTCATCGGACTAAAAGGGTATACTTCTGCTGATAATAAATGAATCGAATATCATAAACCACAGCCTTATGATAGAATATATATGCGGCACACTGGCTGAACTGAATCCGGCATATGCCGTTATTGAGACAGCGGGAATTGGATACCTGATCAATATATCCCTGACTACATTCTCGACACTTCAAGGCAAGCAACAGGTAAAACTTCTGGTACATGAAGTACTGCGCGATGATGCCCGCATGCTCTACGGATTCGCCGATGACGCGGAACGTCGTATTTTCAGACTGTTGCTCGGGGTTTCAGGCGTCGGCGCATCCACTGCAAGGATAATAATATCATCCATTCCATCGGCCGAACTCAAGTTTGTAATAGCCAGCGGAGACCACAACAGGCTGAAAGCAGTGAAAGGCATCGGCACTAAAACAGCCCAAAGGATAATTGTAGACCTCAAAGATAAAATAAAACCTACAGAAGACACGTTATTTATAGTGCAGTCTGAGGCTACAGCCCAAAGTGCTGCCTACGATGAGGCTCTCGCCGCCCTCGTGGCTCTTGAATTTCCGCGTGCAGCTGCACAGAAAGCACTGCGCAATATCTTCAAGGCCGATCCGGCGATCACCGTCGAAGGAGCGATCAAAAAGGCTTTCGCCATGATGTAAATGCCTGTGTCGAAGACTGCTGTATTAAGAAATTGCGAAATATTTCTAATAGGTTGTAAATAACAGACCAATCAGCAAATGGCAAAGGCTCCTCGCACAAGCCCGAAAAACAGCATAATAAGAACCATTGCAGTCCTGGCGATCATTACTGTCGCCGGCTGTATGTTCGTGCCTATGCTTGCCGAGAGTCCTTATTTCAATACAAAAGTCGAAAGGCCAGCCCCTGCCGGACCGCCGGCAGGCTATGTTGAGTCGCCCGCTCCGGCCGACAGCCTCAGCCAGCAGGAAGGATATGTAGCACCGCGGCCTACAGTCCCGAGGAACTACGACGAACTTATGGCCTCCGAGCTTGCATTCGACTTGGCCACACCGTCAAATATCAAGACTGTAGCGGAATTTGATCCGGAGACAGGCTACTACGTCGTACGCACGCGCGTCGGAGACATCGAAATAGCAACTCCATTCATGATCTCTGAGCAGCAGTACAACAACTGGCAGATGCGCAGGCTCATGCAGGACTACTACCAGCGGCGCAACATGGAACTTATCGAGGGTAAGGACAAAGAGCCATTCAACGTATTCGACATGAATTTCGCCCTCGGACCTCTGGAGAAGATTTTCGGACCAGGTGGAGTGCAACTCAAGACACAGGGTTCTGTCCAGATCTCAATGGGCATCAAGAGCAACAAGACGGACAATCCTGCCCTGCCTCTGAACTCCAGGCGCAAGACATTCTTCGATTTCGACCAGAAGATACAGGCAACAATAGCTGCCACAGTGGGCGACCGCATGAAGTTCAACATGACCTACAACACGGACGCTACATTCGACTTCGACTCCAAAAACCTGAAACTCGCATATCAGGGTAAGGAAGACGACATCGTGCAGAGTCTCGAAGCCGGCAATGTGTCCATGACCACAGGATCTTCTCTCGTCCGCGGGTCTACGGCCCTGTTCGGTATCAAGGGTGTGCTGCAATTCGGCAAACTCACTACCACTCTGCTTGTATCGCAGCAGAATTCCGAGACCCGCAGCGTCAGCACACGCGGTGGTGTGCAGACAACAACATTCACTGTCAACGCCGACGAATACGACCAGAACCGACACTTCTTCCTTTCGCATTATTTCCGCGATAATTATGACAAGTTCTGCTCACGCCTGCCATACGTGGCTTCAGGCATAAACATCACCCGTATCGAAGTCTGGGTAACAAACAAGCCCGGCCGCTACAATGAATCGCGCAATATAGTAGCGTTCATGGATCTTGGTGAAGACCGGGTACTGCAATCCGACTATTGGATTCCGGATATGTCCGTATCTGTGCCAAGAAATGCCAGCAACAACCTGCTTTCAGTGATAAAGAACGACTACCCTGACGCCCGAAACATAAACATGGTGACACAGGTGCTTCAGCCACTCGAGGCCTACGGCATAGAAGGTGGCATGGATTATGAGAAAGTAGAGAGCGCCAGATTGCTGTCGCCGAATGAGTATACACTGAACGCGGCTCTCGGCTACATATCCATAAAAAGCCAACTCAACGCCGACGAAGTTCTCGGTGTGGCATACGAATACACATACGGCGGTCAGGTCTATCAGGTAGGTGAGTTCTCCGGCGACATCACAACCACCGACCAGTCGCTATATGTCAAGATGCTGAAAAGCACCACTACAAACCCGAAAGTGCCGATGTGGAAACTCATGATGAAAAACGTCTACAATCTCGGGGCATATCAGGTGCAGAAAAGCAACTTCAGGATGCAGATCAAATACCTTAGCGACACAACCGGTACGCAGATCAACTATCTCCCCGTCCCCGGACTCAACAATCAGTCGCTGCTTCAGGTGATGAATCTTGACAGGCTCGACAATTCAGAACAATCAAATCCCGACGGCTTCTTTGACTTTATCGAAGGATACACTATCATGCCGGAGACCGGCAAAGTGATCTTCCCTGTAGTAGAACCATTCGGCAGCCATCTGGCTGAGAAAATAAATGATCCCGTGCTGGCCGAGAAATACGTATACCAGGAATTGTATGACTCGACCCTTGTAGTGGCGCGTCAGTTCGCCGACAAGAACAAGTTCATGCTCACAGGCGAATATCAGGCCTCAAGCGGCTCACAGATACGCCTTAACGCCATGAACGTGCCCCGTGGCTCTGTAGTCGTGATGGCCGGTGGAGTCACTCTTGTGGAGAACAGCGACTACACCGTAGACTATGCTATGGGTATCGTCACCATAACCAACCAGAGCATAATAGATTCCGGCCAAAGCATCAGCGTGACTCTTGAGAACCAATCAATGTTCTCAACCCAACGAAAGACCTTGCTCGGCCTCGACCTGCAATACAAGTTCAACAAGAACCTCAACGTCGGGGCTACATTGCTGCACTTCTCCGAAAAAGCACTTACCGAAAAAGTCAACATCGGCGACGAGGTGATCAACAACACTATGGTGGGCCTTAACCTGGCCTACAACAGCGAATTCATGTGGCTGACAAACCTCCTGAACAAGATTCCCACTGTCAATGCCACTCAGCCGTCAAGGATAAATGTAGTGGCTGAATACGCCCAACTCATCCCCCATTCCCAGAAAAGCGGTTCAAACAAGGGTTCATCGTACATCGACGACTTCGAATCCACGCAGACCGGCATAGACCTGCGCTCTCCCTATTCATGGTCACTGGCTTCAACACCTTACGAAAGCGGTCCGAACGCACTGTTTCCTGAAGCTGCATTGAGCGACAATGTGGATTACGGAAAAAACCGAGCTTTGCTCAGCTGGTATTACATCGACCGGATGTTCACATCCCGAAATTCATCACTCGCTCCGGGATACCTGCGCAGTGACCTCAAACAACTGTCAAACCCGTATGTGAGGGAGGTACGCTACAACGAGATCTTCCCCGGACGCGAACAGGCATACGGTGAATCTTCTCTCATACAGACACTCAACCTCTCTTTCTATCCCACGGAGAGAGGACCATACAACCTCGACGCCACTGAAATAGACACCGACGGCAATCTGCTCAATCCTGAGAAACGCTGGGGCGGCATCATGCGCCGCATGGACAACACAAACTTCGAGCAAAGCAATATAGAATATGTTCAATTCTGGCTACTAAGCCCTTTCCTCGATCCAGAAGCGCCTAAAAACGACGGTGGCGATCTCTATATCAACTTTGGAGAAATAAGCGAAGATATTCTGAAAGACGGACTCAAAAGTTATGAGAACGGCATCCCTTACGATGGCAACGACCAATATCTGAAAGAGACAAACTGGGGTCGTGTCTCGTCGCAGAACTCGCTCACCTATTCGTTCGACAATAATTCAGGGGCACGCCTAGTGCAGGACGTCGGCCTTGACGGTCTGCCAAACGAGATGGAGTTCACGTTCCACTCCTATGCCGACTATCTGACGCAATTACGCCAACGTTTGTCGCCCGACGCAGTTGACCGCATGCAGAACGACCAGTTCTCTCCATTCAACGACCCCGCCGGTGACAACTATCATTTCTACCGCGGTTACGACTACGACGAACAGCGTCTGGGCATACTCGACCGCTACAAGCATTACAATGGCGTAGAAGGCAACTCCCTTTCTCCAAGCGACGTGAGCGATCCTCTCTATCAGTCGGCCAGATCAGGTCCGGATGTAGAGGATATCAACCAGGACAATACGCTCAACGAATACGAACGGTACTTCCAATACAAAGTATCGATACGCCCCGAAGATCTTGAAGTAGGCAAAAACTACATCACAGACAAGCAGGTATCACTTGTGCGTGGCCGCGACGGCAACGACTATGAATCAGTATGGTATCAATTCAAGATACCCTTGAGCGACTACGAACGCAAGGTAGGCTCGATCAACGATCTTTCCACCGTGCGCTTCGCCCGTATTTTCATGACCGGATTCAAGGAAGTGACACACCTGAGATTCGCTACGCTCGAACTCGTAAGAGGTGAATGGCGTCCGTACAAATTCAACCTAAACAACCGAGGAGACGCTCCTGCCGAAGGCCAACTCGACATATCGGTGGTCAACATCGAGGAAAACGCCTCGCGCTCGCCTGTCAACTATGTACTCCCACCGGGAGTCAACCGCATACAAGACCCGGGCCAATCGCAGGCCGTGCAGCTAAACGAGCAGTCGATGTCGCTTAAAGTCATGGATCTGAACGCAGGAGACGCCCGTGCCGTATACCGCAACACCCAGCATGACCTGCGCAACTACAAGCGACTACAGATGCATGTCCATGCCGAGGCTCTCATCGACGACAAGACAGACCTCCGCTCCGGCGATCTGTCGCTTTTCGTACGTCTTGGTACGGATGTCAAGAACAATTACTACGAATACTCCATACCTCTTACCCTCACCCCGGCAGGACGCTACGGCGACTCTCCATCTCAGCGCGAGATAGTTTGGCCGGAGAACAACTTCCTTGATTTCAGCCTACAGCATTTCGTACAGCTAAAGCGTCAGCGCAACCGCGACAAAGCCGACGAAAATTCGGGTGTCGGCTATGCTGTCCTGTACAGCGGCCGTGACCCCGACAACGAGCGCAATACCATATCTGTGCTTGGTAATCCGTCGTTGAGCGATGTCAGAGTCATGCTCATAGGCATCCGCAACAATTCAGCAGCCACAAAAGATGCTACTATCTGGGTCAACGAGCTAAAAGTCACTGACTTCGATGCAGACGGCGGCTGGGCGTTCAAGAGCAATGTGAATCTGTCGCTGTCCGATATAGCTCAAGTCAACTTCGGCGCACATATCGAGACCGCAGGTTTCGGCAATGTGGACCAGGCCCTGAACGACCGCCGTATGGACGACTACCAGCAGTACAACGTTGCCGTACAGGCAGATCTGGGACGCTTCCTGCCTGAAAAAGTCAAGCTGCGCGCCCCGATCTACTATTCTGTCACAAAACAGAAAACCACACCCAAATACAATCCGCTCGATCAGGATGTACTGCTCAAGGACGCACTGGACGAAGCAGTCAACAAACAGGAGCGCGACTCCATCGAGGCATTCGCTGTAGAACGTACCACAATTCGCAGTTTCTCACTCAGCGGACTTAATTTCGGCATCACCAGCGCAACACCGAAGCCTTGGGACCCAGGAAATTTCTCAATAAGCTACTCTTTCAACAAGCAGACCCGCATCGACCCTACAACGGAGTACGAATACACCAACGACTACCGGGGCTCGTTCCAATACAGCTACTCGCCATACGTGCGCGGAATAAGGCCATTCGGATGGATAAAGTCCAAAAGCAAGAACATGAAGTTCCTGCGCGAGTGGGAGATAAACTATCTGCCGGCCAATATCTCGTTCCTGACCACGATGTCCCGCTACTATTACGAACAGCAGACCCGCTCCCAGGTCGACCAGATGTTCCAGCTTCCTGTATCAGTAAGCAAGAATTTCCTCTGGGATCGTCAGCTTGCCCTTTCGTGGAATATCACAAAACAACTGCAACTTACATTCAATTCCAACACATCGGCTCGCATCGAGGAGACGGTAGGCGCGGTCAACAAGAAACTTTTCCCCGACAAATACCGCGAATGGAAAGATACCGTCTGGCAGAGCATCCTGTCGATGGGTACTCCGTGGCAATACAACCAGAGCTTCTCAGCCACATATAAAGCCCCATTCAGCCGCATACCGGTTCTTGACTATCTCAGCGGACAGGCTTCGTTTAATTCGTCGTACAGATGGGATCGCGGCGCAACTGTCGATAATCAGAAACTCGGCAACACGATCAACAACCAGTCGGCATGGACTCTGGACGGACGTATCAACTTCGAAAACATCTACAACAAGTTCAAGTATACCCGCGAGGTGCATAAACGCTTCTCTGCAAAGACAAATAAAAACCAGACCAAGAAAAAGCCTAAAAGATTCGAACGCACATTCCAGCTTAAACCGGATACCTCGATCGTGATCAAGCATAACCTGCGCACCAGAAAGGTGAAGGTGACAGGTATCGACGCCGACGGAAAAAAGGTGCAGTTGCGCACACAGGTCATAGACGCCAATAATGTGGAGGTACTGACCCGAGGCGACATGAATGTGAAGTTCACGATACTCGAGATCCTGAAAGAAGAAAGAAACATCTGGCGCGAGATTGGCGAACACGCCACACGCCTGGCAATGTCGCCACGACAGCTCTCCGTACGCTACCGTAACACACAGACAATGACAATACCGCTCTTTGCCCCCAACATAGGCAACGTGTTCGGACAGACATACAGCTATGGACCAATGGCCCCGGGCCTCGACTTCGCTTTCGGCTTCACCGGCCGCGATTTCATCGACAAGGCTCTTGACCGCGGCTGGCTCATCACCGACGATGGTCAGACGTCACCTGCAATATGGAGCCGTACCAAAGAGCTTAACATAGAACTCACTCTCGAACTATTCAAGGGTTTCAAAGTGCAGCTCACGACCAACCGCACCGACAACCGCTCGCAACAGATCCAGTTCATGTACGACAACATGCCCATAACCCGCAGCGGCTCATTCACAATGACACACATGGCAATCCTGACATCTCTGCGCGGCTCAAAGGCATCCAACGGATATGAAAGCAAAGCATTCAACGACTTCCTCAACAACATCCCTATCGTGCGCGATCGCGTCGAGAGCCAGTATGCCGGTCTGAACTATCCGACATCAGGATTTTTGCAGAACAACTCGCATGCCGGTAAGCCTTTCGACCCGGAAGTAGGCACTGTATCCCAGACAAGCAGCGACGTACTTATCCCCGCATTCCTCGCCGCCTACTCAGGACGCAGCGCCAAAAAGATATTCCTGAATCCGTTCCCATCGTTCCGCTTTGCCATGCCTAACTGGCGAATCACCTACGACGGTCTTGTCAACATAGGCAACATGCGCAATATATTCCGAAGCTTCACCATTAACCATGCCTACCAATGCACCTACACCGTTGGCAGCTACAGTTCTTATCTCAACTGGGCCACGGCAGACGGTGAACTCGGTTTCACTCTCGACGAACTCACCGGAGAACCCATACCATCGTCGCCCTACAACATATCATCGGTAGCAATCATGGAGCGATTCGCACCGCTGATCGGTGTATCGATGACACTGAAGAACGACATCACACTTAACGCGGAATACCGCGACAGCCGCACACTGACACTCAACACCGCAGCCGGACAGGTTGTAGAAGCCACAAACCGTGGTATCACCGTAGGAGCCGGCTACAAGATCGTAGGATTCAATACATTCCTCAAAATGAAAGGTTCGGAGAACGGCATCAGCAATGACCTCACGCTACACGCCGACTTCTCTATCGTGAACAACCAGGCCCTGATACGCAGGATAGAGACCGGCTACACACAGGCCACGTCAGGATCACGCACGATGAACCTCAACTTCACAGCATCCTACATCATGAGCAAACGCCTCACGCTGTCGGCATTCTTCGAGCATCAGGTCAACACTCCGATAGTGACAACCTCTGCCTACCCCACTACCAATACAGCTTACGGCATACAACTCAGCCTTTCGCTGTCGCGATAGCCCCGGCAACCGGTATACGGTAGCCCATACGCGCTATCAGAACCGTGATCAGCGGACAAAGAATATTGAAAAAACAAAAAGGGAAATAAGCTACCGTAGACACTCCGAGTACAGCCGACTGGGTGACACCACAGGAATTCCACGGTATAAGTACCGATGTCACAGACACAGAATCCTCGCACGTACGACTCAGAAGCCTCGGCTCAAGATTGAAGCGCCGGTAGACGTTGCGGTAGATATTGCCGTTGATAATAAGCGACAGATACTGGTCGGCAGTGCATGAGTTCAGAAACAGACCGCTGCACACCGTAGCACCGACAATTGAAGTACGACGCTTGAGAGCCCGTGTGAATGATGAAGCCAGTACAGAAAGCATACCTGTTCCGATCATTGCCGCCCCGAACACCATTGCCGAAAGTACAAGGCCAACGGTAGGCAGCATGCCGGTGATGCCGGAAGTAGACACGAGCGCATCAATATGCGGATTGCCAGTAGCCATCTCGTTGTCGGTCCAAAGCACACGCATCACCGACAGGATATAATCCACCCATCCGGTTGCCGACGATGTGATTACGGCAACTATCTGCGGCTGAAATACAAAAATACCGCATAGACCAAGCAATGCGCTCGAAAGCATAGTGACCAATGTAGGGACACGGCGAGCTATCAGAATTCCCGTGCATAGAGGTATAATCAAAGTCCATCCTGTAAGGTCAAAAGTCTGCGAAAGCACAGCGGACAGACTGTCAGCACCAGCGGCCGAATCACTACCCACGGAAAACACACCTATCAGCAGAAATGCAATCAACGACAATGCCATAGCCGGCCCTGTGGTGAGCAGCATATATCGGATATGATCAAAAAGATCGACTCCGCATGTCGAGGATGCAACAACCGTAGTATCGCTCAACGGCGACATCTTGTCGCCGAAATAAGCTCCCGATATTATAGCGCCTGCCGTTACGGCTGCACCGAAGCCAAGAGCATCCCCGATGCCCATGAAAGCTATGCCTATGGTTGCAATAGTGGACCACGAACTGCCGGTAAGGACCGACACAATGCCGCACACAGCACAAGCAATGACCGGGAAGAAAGTAGGATGTATGATATGCAAACCGTAGTGTATCAGCACAGGGACCACCCCACTTAGCATCCATGTGGTGGACACAAGTGCGATAGATATAAGTATAGGAACCGCCGGGAGTATCTGACGCGAACTACGCAGATACCCCGTACGCAATCCACGCAGCGTAAGACTTCCGCCTGCCGCTGCGATAACAAGGGCAAGCACCGAAGCGCCAAGCAGAGCGAACGGACTTAGTTCGGATATATAATCCGGACCTTTTGTGACAATAATAACGATAAGACCTGCAAGCAATGCAACAACCGGAAATGCAGCGGCTACCGCCGTGACGCGGCGTGTCCCTGCCTTTGGAAATGATATTTTCAATTTTTTACTCTTATTGTACCTGTTTGGGCTGCAAAATTAGCGAAAAACTTCCGATTCGCCACAATCCCACCGGATGATTTAAAAATAAGCTAACATCTATAGCAAATTTTCACCAAAATCACACCTTGCAGTCAGCTTCAGATAACTCAATATTTTACTTGCAAATTTAGCATTGAACGACTTTCTGTGAATAAGCATAAAACATACCAGAAATCAAAAAAACCTGATACACAGACGACTGACCTAAACTTCATCGCTTTAGTTCATAGGAATAAGGGATTCGACCAATCGTATTTTTTCACTAAGTGGAAGGTTAAAGATGTCTTGCTTCATCAAATCAGAATAGATTTCCATATTCGGTCGAATGAATTTTCTGTAACGCTTGCCATTGATAATTGCTGCGACCTCAATATGCCCTTTGGAATTAACAGAGAGTGAAAGATCATCAACAATTCTTCCAAGCGTGTCGCTGAACGATGAATTTATACTGTCCTCTTGATCAAGAAAACCGAAGTCGATCAGATTTTTGTTTAATGTTTTTTGTATAATGCTATGCCAAGGTTGGGTAATTCCATATTCTGCCGCGTATCGTTTGAAATCCTTGATGGCAACCGCAACTCTATTTATCATCGCTTTGGCATTCTTAATATCGTTTTGTTTTGCAAAATCAAGTAAGTCTGCCTTAGTAATTCCGCTTGTTTTGCCTCCGATGCTTAATCTTCGTTCGATATTGGGCCCTGTTCCGCTCGTGTTGAATATGAACGTTATGTCGTAAGCCGGAGCCAGCCGCCACTTATCATTTTCTTCAAGAAGGAAGGCAAAGTTTTTGTTATGATCGTCAGTGTTGTTGGTCATAACATTAAAAACCATTCGACAGAAAAGCTGCTCAATCTCCAACTCTGAAATCGATAGTTCCCGACAGGTAGCTACGAGATCCTCATAGCTGCGGGCCTCCGGATTCATTGCAGCCAAGCTCTGCACGTGAATTTTCTTTCCATTGGCTCTATCAAATCGTTTCGTAAGGAAATGATTTACCCCTTCAACCGGCAACAAGCGACATTCTTCCATTGCGATTCCTGCAGCAACAGCAATATTGTAATAAGCAGTCTCAACTTCAGCGATGGGCATCGACTTATCTCCGAATTTTAGAATGTAATAGCCAAAGCCGTTAAGTCCGTCGGTTTGTCCGGAGCGTATTTCCCCGGTATCATCATTTATGGCTATAACAGCCTTCATCTGCCTGCCTCCTGCCGACGTGCCGACCGCGAGGAGTGCCTGCAAAGTAAGTTCCTCATCAGTGTTCAGAACCATGTTGTCCCTATCTTCAAGTATTTTAAGGGATATATCATATAGTGATTTGATGTCAATTTTGTGAGTATGAGTAAGCTCATCTGCGCATGGCTCATATTCAAGCGCTCCCATTCCCCTGATGCCTATAAACATCAGCTTATAAAGCGGAGTGACTTTATTACGGGGAATCTTATTGTCTTTTACCCATTTATCAAAAAGAGTGTTACCCCACGAATCCGGTAGCGAGTCTGCAATAAAGGGAGGCAAACCTTGATATATTGGTCGTTCATCTCCATAAATAGGTAAAAGATAGTTTCGAGACTTTGAAGGTGACAGAAGTGGTGCAATATCAGGTATATTGTCCAGCTTAGGATTATACATAAAGTATATTCGTCTTGTAGCAGATTCCAAAACGAGCCGTCCGATTTCTTGTCCCCATAATTTCACTTTCAGATACCTCATAACAATTACTTTTTAACTGAGTGTCTTACTCGCTGTACTTTCCTATCATTGTCATCATACATATATGGCGATTCGGGCAACTCTGGTAGCAATGTCTCCCAGTTTTCGTAAAGACCGATAACTCTCAGCAATCTCAGCAAAGTGCTAAATGAAATGTCAGTCATATTGCCTGACTCAAATTTATAGAGCGTAGTCATACCGATTGATGCAGCCTCCGAGACCTCCTTACGGGTCATCCTCAACCGCAACCTATAATCACGAAACCTAAATCCAAGATTCCGAATTACGTCAGGTGTTGCAAGAGATTTATTTGATAGTATCATTATAATGATATTTATATCTTAATATGCCGTATAACATTCTTTAAAATGATATTTACAAAAATAGAAAGAATATTCTAAACCACCAAATTTAATGCAATTGAGTACCTGCGGTTATGAAAATGGTAGAAGACTACAGAAATTTGTAGATACATGCAATACAGTAAAGATTGTGGCTTCATCCCCAGATTTATTCTCAGACAAGCTCTGAAATCTCACGGATTTAGCGTAAATTTGCGTATTATGAAAACTTCAGTATCCGACATATCGCGAATTATAGTGATAGCCGTCGCAGCTATCCTGTTGCTGCCGTGGGGTTCACGCACACATTTCAACACCAAAGGAGAACCGCGTGAAGCTATCGTAGCCGTATCAATGCTTGAAAGCGGCAATTGGGTATTGCCCGAAAGCTACGGACATGACATCCCGTACAAACCGCCGATGCTCGCCTGGTGCATAGCCGGAGCTTCAGTGGTACTCAACGGAGGACACGTGAGCGAATTCACCTCGCGCCTGCCTTCGGCTCTGGCAGCTTTCGCATTGGTGATCATGACATTCAACTGGGTGGCACGCAGGCGCGACACCGTGACGGCCGCGCTTACGGCAATGGTACTGCTCACTTCATTCGAGTTTTTCAGGACTGCGGTAATATGTCGTGTCGATATGCTGCTCACATTCTTCACCGTAGGGTCGATCTTCCTGCTCGACACTGAGGGATTCAACCGCAAACGTCAGGCTATCAGGGTCACAGGCGCTATTATACTGATGGGCTGTGCAACCCTTACCAAAGGCCCTGTGGGCGCACTGCTGCCATGCCTGATCGTAGGTGTATACAGGCTGTTCAGACGCCGGAACTTCTTTGTCACCGTACTGAAACTAAGCGCCTGTGCCATCGCTGCATTCGCAATCGCATCCGTATGGTACTATGCCGCATACCTTCAGGGCGGAAGCCATTTCCTCGATCTGGCAATGGAGGAAAACATAGGACGCCTTACCGGTACAATGACATACGACAGCCATCTGAACCCGTGGTACTACAACTTGATCTGCGTAGCTTACGGAATGTCACCATACATAATATTGGCCATACTGGCTGCAATCGCGCTCAACCGCAAAAGCCGCAACGGACGCCCGGTGGAAAATATCCGCAACGCGCGCACCGATAATTCAGAAAATGGTGCAGATACACTGCTTGCATGGTGCGGTGCGGTGCTGACAATAGGATTCTATTGCATCCCTGCAAGCAAACGCAGCACATACCTTCTGCCTGCATACCCATTCATGGCATTCGGCATAGTTCTACTATACAACAGATTGCGCAATATTCGCTCACAGATGCCTAAATATTTCGCGCGCTTCATGGCTACTCTTGCCGTAACCGTCACCTTAGCCATGACAATACTAAGATCCGGAATGGCCGACAGTCTCGCACACGGCAAGAATGCAGCATATATACTTGCCATTGCCGACGGTCCCATGTCGTGGTGGGAATGGATCATTCTTTGGCTTCCTCTCGCGTCCGTAGCAGCTATACGCCGGCTCGCCCCGGATCTTGACCAGCTTGCCAAGGCTGTCACCTATACGGTAACAATATACATAGCCTTCCTCTGCACTATACAGCCATTGCTGCTGAATCCGCGAAGCAACATCTCCGCAGCGGCAGAAGTAGAAAGCATGGCATCTGGATCAACTCCCATATATTCTTATCTCGGCGACGATCCTTATATGAGATACTTCACGATGAACTACTATCTTGGCGACAGAATGCGTATGCTTGAAAAAGACACTTCAGTGCCCGACAGTTCCCTGTTGCTGATGAACCGTAAGTTTGAACAGGAGCTAAAAGCCAAGCGGCCCGAAGTGCATGTAGCACCCACAGGCCGCCGGTTCGTGTCGTGCGACAAACGCCGCGACACAGTAGATATCTACAGAGTGTACTTGAATCCAATCTGCAAAATGCCCTGAACACCAAAACCGAGTTCACCATACATGGTCCATTTCTTCGCGATACCAACCTCAGCGCCTATAGGAACAATCTGGACACCGAAATAGGTCTTGTTGTACGTGTCGTCGTGATAGGGCTGCATGTGCGAGACCACGCAACCGATACCTCCGTGGGCATACAGCGTCACGATTGAATTGCGCCAGTATTTATAACGCAGGTTCATCATTATTCCATGATAGGATATACTGCTGTGATGATCACCTTTTGTTGTAGTACTTGAGAAAGTATACGACGGTCCTATCGCGATCTTGGGAGTGATATGGAAATCCACCCCCACGTTGAGTGCACCCCAGCCATTGTTGACGCCATGCCATCCGTCGTGCATGTCGGTACAGTCCATCTGTGTATATCCACCGTAGCTGGCCATGATGTCCACCTTCTGGGCATCGGCTTTCTGCGTTGTGAATAACCCGGCGACAACAGCCAACGCCAAAAACAATTTACGACAAGTTTTCATAATCAGGTTCAATTGTTGAATAATCGTGAATAAAACATAATACGACTTATCAACACAAGCATGGCATACAAGGTTCAACGGATCGAGCAAAACAATTTGTATTCGAGAATGAGAATACACCCTATAAAGCAGCAGAGGATGCCGTCGCGGCATCCTCTGCTTTCTTACACATAGTACTTAATGTTAGATTTGTATGTCTATTCCAAATATTTATATGAAAAGCTCTTTATTACTGTCCTTGTTGTTGTCAGGTAAAAAGTATCTTAAGGTCAATTAAGATTGGGTTGTCATTTCGACTACAAAATTAAATTAAGCACCACTTCTTTGCAAGAGCCGGAGACGAAGATGTAATATCACCGGCATTTGCACATATCCATCACTATGCGTTATCAAAAGCCACAAAAACCATACTTCTCGCGTCAAAACGAGGGAAAGTGCCGCCAAAGCGACACTTTCCCTTTCATTTTGCTTATTTATTAAAAAATACTAAATATTTTTCAGTACAATATATACGTTCCTGTCGGCTCTGCAAAGCCTATCAGATGACCGCTCTCAACCGTAAATTTAGCGCCTGATGCATGGTCGGTATACTCTCCGTCGGGAAGCTGCACAGGCAGATCCACATCCTGCTGCGAGTCCGAGAAGTTGACAAGAGCCAACCCTTTATCTGCTCGCGATACCACGGCCATAGTTCCGTCTTCAGAAATATAGAGTGATTCAGGATTTCCGTGCATGGCTTTACGGAACTTGTTGACAGCTACAACAGCCGGATGCATGAATTCACCGTTGCCTCTTGCTCCGATGCGGTTGTTGCCCCAATAATTGTCGCGTGTGCTTCCTGCAGGTCTGCTGAAAAACAGGGGAAAACCATGCTGACGTGCGGCAAGAAACACATATCCCGCACGTATCTGGGCATCAGTAAGCCCGGCACTTTCGTGCTCGTTGGCATAAGTGTCGTGACTCTCAACCCATGTCACCAGGCGGTCGGGCGACGCTTTATGATGGAAAGAAGCCAGATCAACACCTTTCGCATTACCATCAGCCAGAGCCTTGCGTATGGCATGTCCGTAGTCAGAGGCAGTAACTCGCATCAAGGCCGCATATTCGTCTTCTTTAACATTCTTATCCTGAAGCACCTCGCCATAGATGAACAGCGAATCGGAAGGCATGCTCATCCGCAAACCCTGCACTTCCTCAAGACCGAGCGCCACAGGCCAGAAATTGTTGCGGGCCGACAGAGAATCGAGCGGATCGGAAGGGAGACCTATATGCTTAGCGGTATCATAGCGGAAACCGCGTGCGCCAAGCGCCAGAAGATCATTCACATATTGCATGTAATAGTGCTGGAAGCCGGGATTCTCCGTATTGACGTCAGGCAGACCTCCCATTGCATACGTCGTACACTGCAGACGGTCGTTGTAATCGCTCACGGTCGTGAACCCGTTGGCATGAAACAGATGATCATGTCCGCCTGCCGCCGAATCAAGAGCCGGAAGCACTGCCGTATGATCGAATGCCGTATGGTTGGGAAGCACGTCCACTATGACTCTCACTCCATATTTGGCGGCGGAATCACACATGGCCTTGAACTGCTCACGTGTCCCGAGCAGATGGTTGCCCACTTTCCAGTCGATAGGCTGATAATAGTAATACCATTTTCCCTTAACGGAATCTCCCTCCGCAGAGAAAAGCGCCATACCTCCGTCCTCTCCTACAAAACAGGTATTGGCCGGAGATGTCTGCACATAAGAATATCCCGCAGCGGCAATGTCAGCCATGTTGGCCGCAATAGTGTCGAAACTCCACGACCATGCATGCAGGATCACATCATCATCGGTAGGCACGCTATCGCTGCCTTTACCTCCGCCACATGCGGAAGCGACGGCTGCCAATGCCACAGCCGCCAGAGGTAGTTGAAACTTTTTCATCTCTCGTTCTGGTATCTTTTGTAAGTATGATATTGCGCAAATATACGAATTACCGTATGTATAAAACAAGACAACCGCAGACTTGCGCCTGCGGTTTAATTTTTATTAACCAAATATATACTCACCTGCTGTACAGCATCACATTGCGCAGCTTCGAGCGGAAATATCCGGTGCGCTTTCCATAGCTGCATCCGAGCGAATCAAGAAGTCTCGGCAACACATCCGTGTCGTCGTCATGATATGCACATACAGCATACGAAATGCCCGCCGACGAGAACAGTCGATGACCACCGGCTATAGCCCTGCGCTCAGCGCCCTCTATATCCATTTTAAGAAAGAGATTCGAAGCGGTCCGGTCTTTGAAATAGGAATCCAGTGTCACATAGTCGCCTCCGTCAGCATCTCCTACAAATTTACGCACGATAGTCACCTTGTCTTTCCAAGGCTCGAATGTCGCTTCAAGGGCCTCAATCCACATCGGATCGCACTCAAACAGGCATACATGCTTCACACGGTCGATGATCTCAAGCGATATGAAGCCTTCTGCACAACCTATGTCGGCGAATACCTTGTCATTGACCACATCAAGTGCGTCGAAATATCGGTGAGGCGAACGGGGATCCTGCTCCATAAGAAGCGTGCGATACAGACGCCGGACACGCTCCCGGTCCATTCCCCGTTTGAAATATAACCGGCGTCCAGAATCGGTCAACACATATAGCAAGTCCCTGCCGGTGTCTTCATGCACCTTTATATCGATATTGTCATATTCGTGTCTGAACGTAAACAGATGCCTGTCATAGCCATAGTTAAGTATATATCTGAGATATGGAGTCCTGAGAGTCTCTACGCCCCTGATCTTTTCCGACATCAACGGAATCCAGCCGCGCGTAAAACGTCTGATTTGTTTTTTTATTGAAGACATGCCCGAATTTTTTATTTTTTACGTCATGCGACAATACATGACGGACAAAGGTAACATTTGTTTTACCCCCCCCCAATTTATTCACATACATTAACATATTATCCGTTTTTTTACAGTACCGATATTCCTAAAAAATATAACTTTGCGCTTTAAAAAATCAAACCAAGGATTACCACAAAACGAACATATTATGTCATCGTTGAGATTCAAAGTAGTGGAAGAAGCCTTCGACCGCAAGGCAGTAGCGGTGAACATTCCGAAAGAACGTCCGGAAGACTATTACGGATGCCGTGTCTTCAACAGAGGCGCGATGTACAAGTATCTCCCCTCCGACACATTCGCCGCTCTCGCCAATGCCATAGACAACAAACAACCACTGTCGAGAGAACTCGCCGACAGCATAGCAGCCGGTATGAAAAGATGGGCAATCGACAACGGAGCCCGACATTACTCCCACTGGTTTCATCCCCTCACCGACGGAACTGCAGAAAAACACGACGCATTCATCGAACACGACGGCAAGGGCGGAGTAGTGGAAGAATTCACCGGCAAACTGCTCGTTCAGCAGGAACCTGACGCATCATCTTTCCCGAACGGCGGAATCCGCAACACATTCGAAGCACGCGGCTATTCGGCGTGGGACATATCCTCGCCCGCCTTCATTCTCGACGAGACACTGTGCATACCGACCATCTTCATATCATATACAGGCGAATCGCTTGACTACAAGACACCGCTGCTGCGTTCGCTTAACGCCATCGACAAAGCGGCTACTTCAGTAGCGCGATTCTTTGACCCTGAAGTGCAGCACGTGACCTGCAACCTGGGATGGGAACAAGAATATTTCCTGGTCGACGAAGCCCTGTATTCGGCCCGCCCGGACCTTGCCCTCACCGGACGCACACTGATGGGGCACGAGAGCGCAAAGAACCAGCAGCTTGAAGACCATTATTTCGGAGCTATCCCTTCGCGTGTCGAAGCCTTCATGCTCGATCTTGAGATCGAATGCCATAAACTCGGAATTCCGGCCAAGACCCGCCACAATGAGGTAGCACCAAACCAATTCGAGCTTGCCCCGATATTTGAAGAATGCAACCTGGCAAACGACCACAACCTGCTGCTCATGTCGCTCATGAACGAGGTTGCCCGCCGACACAACTTCCGTGTGCTGCTGCACGAGAAACCGTTCAAAGGAATCAACGGATCAGGAAAGCACAACAACTGGAGTCTCGGCACAGACAAAGGCGTGCTGCTGTTCGCACCGGGAAAGACTCATATCGAGAACCTGCAATTCCTGACATTCATCGTAAACACAATGGCTGCAGTGCACAAACATAACGCTCTGCTGAAAGCATCCATAATGTCGGCTACAAATGCTCATCGCCTTGGCGCAAACGAAGCTCCGCCCGCCATAATCTCAATCTTCACCGGCACACAGCTCGCACGCGTGCTTGAGAAACTCGAGAACAGCACAGCAGACGACATTCTTGAATTCAACACTAAAAGCAGCCGCTCGATGGGACTCGCACAGATCCCCGAACTGCTTGTCGACAATACAGACCGCAACCGCACAAGCCCATTTGCATTCACGGGCAACCGTTTCGAATTCAGAGCAGTAGGTTCATCTGCCAACAATGCCGCAGCGCTGTTGGCACTCAATGCCGCGGTAGCTGACCAACTCAATGAATTCCATGCCCGCATAAGCGCCAGAATAGCCGGAGGCGAGCAGATGGAGCATGCGGTTCTCGACGAACTCAAGACCCTGATAATACAGTCCAAGGCAATACATTTCGATGGCAACGGATACAGCGACGAATGGAAAGAAGAAGCCCGGCGTCGCGGACTCGACTGCGAGACCTCCGCGCCAAAGATCTTCGACGCATATCTGAGTCAGGAATCCATCGATATGTTCGCACGCACAGGCGTGCTGTCGAAAATAGAACTTGAAGCCCGCAACGAGGTCAAGTGGGAGATGTACACCAAGAAAATACAGATAGAAGCGCGAGTGCTCGGCGATCTTGCCCTCAACCATATCATACCGGTGGCCACCCGCTATCAGTCGATGCTCGTCGACAATGTGGTGAAGCTCCGCAGCCTCTTCCCCGAAGTGAAAGCCAACAGACTTGCCGCTCATGACCTCACCACAATCGAAAGCATAGCCGAACACATGGCCGTGATAAAAGGCGAGACAGATGCTATGGTCGAGGCCCGTAAGGTTGCCAACCGCATACATAGCGAACGCGAGCGTGCAATAGCCTACCACGACACCGTCTTGCCCCGCATGGACAGCATACGCTACCATATCGACAAACTCGAGCTTATGGTAGATAATGAGATGTGGCCGCTCCCAAAATACCGCGAGCTGCTTTTCATACGCTGACGCAATACCATATGAAACAACCGGCGTCTTCCCCCGATTGGCAGGATGAAGACGCCGGTTTTATTTCTCAACAATAAGAAACAATACCACAATAAACAAACGCGCAAAAGCGTTATATCCTTACACGTTAAAACACAGTCTGACCGAAAACCTTAAATTTTATGGAATTACCCTTTGCTGAATCTTGGCGAATAAAAATGGTGGAACACATCCGCAAGTCAACTAAAGAAGAACGCCTCCAGTGGTTGCGCGACGCCCACTACAACGTCTTCCAACTGCGGGCCGAACAAGTATATATAGATCTGCTCACGGACTCCGGCACAGGAGCGATGAGCGACAGGCAATGGGCCGCCATGATGACCGGCGACGAAAGCTATGCCGGAGCAAGATCGTTCTACAGAATGAAAGACACTATCACCCGCATCACCGGTTTTGAATACGTAGTGCCCACTCATCAGGGACGTGCGGCCGAGAACGTGGTCTTCAGCCATCTTGTACACGAAGGCGACATTGTCCCGGGCAACTCACACTTCGACACCACCAAGGGGCATATCGAAAGCCGCAAAGCATTCGCTGTAGACTGCACTGTGGACGAAGCTAAGGACACTGCTCTTGACTATCCCTTCAAAGGCAATGTAGACATATCCAAACTGCGTCGCGTGCTTGAGGCCGACGCCGACAAAGTGCCATTCATCATAGTGACCATAACGAACAACACTGCCGGCGGACAGCCCGTGTCGATGCAGAATCTCAAGGAAGTACGTGCGTTGGCCGATGAGTTCGGAAAGCGCGTCATCTTCGACTCGGCCCGCTTTGCCGAGAACGCATATTTCATCAAGATCCGCGAAAATGGATATTCCGACAAGACTATCAAGGAAATCGTGCGGGAAATGTTCAGTCTGGCCGATGGAATGACCATGTCGGCCAAGAAAGACGCGCTTGTGAATATGGGAGGCTTCTTCGCCACACGCCACGCCGACTGGTATGAGGGCGCGAAACGTTTTGTAATACCCTTCGAAGGCTACCTGACCTATGGAGGAATGAACGGCAGGGACATGGAAGCCCTTGCCGTAGGTCTTGACGAAAACACTGAATTCGACAACCTGCACTCACGCATACACCAGGTGGAATACTTAGCGGCCAAGCTCGACGAATACGGTATTCCTTACCAGCGGCCGGCCGGCGGACACGCACTTTTCATAGATGCATCGCGCATACTCACACACGTACCTAAAGAGGAATTCCCGGCACAGACACTCACCGTAGAACTCTACCTTGAAGCCGGTATCCGCGGTTGTGAGATCGGCTACATACTTGCCGACCGGGATCCGGTCACTCGTGAGAACCGCTTCGACGGCCTTGACCTTATGCGCCTGGCAATTCCAAGACGTACCTACACAGACAACCACATGAACGTTGTGGCAGCAGCGCTAAAGAATGTATACGACAGGCGGGAGAGCATAACACGTGGCGTCCGCATAGTCTGGGAAAGCGAACTTATGAGACACTTCACCGTACGTCTTGCACCGGCAGGACAGGAATAATGTATATGCACGACCCGATTCAATCCAAACAGAGCAAGGCTATAGCCTTGCTCTCAGTATTATCCCTTACCGGACAAGCTGCCGCAGCGGCAGAAAGCAAGCCCAACGTAGTATATATAATGTGCGACGACATGGGCTATGGCGATCTCGGCTGCTACGGACAGAAGTATATCAGCACACCTAACATAGACTCCTTAGCCTCAAACGGCATACTGTTCACACAGGCATACGCAGGATCGCCGGTAAGCGCCCCATCGCGTGCATCGCTGATGACAGGCCAACACTCCGGCCACGGCCATGTGCGCGGCAACAGGGAATATTGGCCGCAGTCCGACACCATAATGTACGGAGCTAACGCCGACTATTCGGTAGTGGGCCAGGAACCATACGACCCCGGTCATATCATACTGACCGAATATATGAAACGCCACGGCTACTCGACCGGCATGTTCGGAAAATGGGCAGGCGGCTACGAAGGCTCTGTATCTACTCCCGACAAACGCGGTGTGGACGAATTCTTCGGATACATATGCCAGTTTCAGGCTCATCTCTACTATCCCAATTTTCTCAACCGCTACAGCAAACTGCAAGGCGATACCGCTGTAGTGCGTGTTGTGCTTGAAGACAACATAGACCATCCCATGTTCGGCGACGAATACCGCAATCGCACACAGTATTCAGGCGACATGATCCATAGGGCCGCGTTGGAATGGATAGACCGTCAGGATAGTTCAACACCATTTTTCGGACTGCTGACCTACACACTGCCACATGCCGAACTCGCGCAGCCGGCCGATTCCATCACCGAAAGCTACAAGAAACAATTTTTCGAGGACAAGACATGGGGCGGTCAGGAAGGCAGCAGATACAACCCCGTAGAGCACACTCACGCGCAATTCGCAGCCATGATAACTCGTCTCGACGCATATGTTGGGGAGATTGTAGCCAAACTTAAAGAAAAAGGTCTGTACGATAACACCATATTAGTATTCACGAGCGACAACGGTCCTCACGAGGAAGGAGGCGCAGACCCGGAGTTCTTCGGACGCGACGGCAAACTCCGCGGACTCAAACGCCAATGCCATGAAGGAGGCATACGCATCCCTTACATCGTAAGTTGGCCCGGAGTAGCAAAACCGGGACAAGTGAGCGACCATCAGCTTGCATTCTACGATGTCATGCCTACAATGGCCGAACTCATCGGCGACAGTTCCTTTCCTGAAGCTTACGTGAACCGCAGCATTCCCGGCGACGGATTTGACGGCATCTCTTTCGCCCCTACTCTTAAGGGACACACAGACATGCAGCGGAAACACGACTTTCTCTACTGGGAATTTCACGAGACCGATCAGATAGGACTCAGGACCGGTGATTGGAAACTTGTGGTAAAGTCCGGAAAACCATATCTCTACAACCTGTCGACCGACATACACGAAGACAACGATGTGGCCGGCGATAACCCTGAAATAGTGCGAACAATGATCGGAATCATACACCGGGAACACCGCGATAATCCTCTTTTTCCGGTGACACTGCCCCGGCTTTGATCCGAATGACATACATAGTGTATAAAATAATGAGTATATTTGCAGCATGATTTATCTGCAAGTAGAAAACCTCACCAAAAGCGTCGGCGACCGTATTCTGTTCGCCGACGTCACTTTTGGAGTCAATGAAGGCGACAAAATCGGTATCATCGCTAAAAACGGTACAGGCAAGACCACGATGCTCGGCATCATCGCCGGTCATGACGAACCAGACAGCGGCACAGTCACTTTCCACAACGATATACGCGTGGGATACCTGGCTCAGACACCTTATCTTGACCCCAGCCTGAGTGTGGCACGCGCCTGCATGAATGCCGACACAGAAGCTACACGCACCATTGCCGCATACGAAGAAATCATTGGACGACATGACGCATCATCTGCAGAACTCGATGCTGCAATGCAGGCTATGGACGCTGCCGGTGCATGGGACTATGAAGAACGCCTGAGACAAATGCTGTCGAGACTCGGCATTACAGACCTGTCGCAACCCGTGTCGCAACTTTCCGGCGGCCAACGCAAAAGAGTCGCCCTCGCACGCATCCTGCTCGACGAACCGCAGATGCTGATACTCGACGAGCCAACCAACCATCTCGACATCGACGTGATCGAATGGCTCGAAGGATACCTGCGCAGAAGCCGTGTTTCCCTGCTTATGGTCACGCACGACAGATATTTCCTCGACCGTGTATGCAACCGCATAATAGAAATCGACCGCGAGAGCATATACACCTACGACGGCAATTTCAACTACTATCTGCGCCGACGTCAGGAACGCATAGAAGCTATGGCTGCAGAACTTGCAAAGGTGCGAAACACACTGCGCAAGGAGCAGGAATGGATGAACCGTCAGCCTCAGGCACGCGCCGGGAAAGCCAAATACAGGATCGACGCATTCCATGACCTAAAGGAGCGCTCGCGTGTCAACCTCAACGAACGGCAGGTGAACCTTGGCGTGGAATCCACCTACATAGGCTCAAAGATATTCGAAGCCGAACACGTGTGCAAAAGTTTCGGCGACAAAAAGATACTCGACGACTTCAGCTATATATTCGCTCGCCGGGAGAAACTTGGCATAATAGGCAGCAACGGTGTGGGAAAATCCACATTCATAAAACTGCTGCAAGGCATACTTCCGGCCGACAGCGGAGAATGGAATGTGGGCGAGACCGTGCGGTTCGGTTACTATTCGCAGGACGGACTCGCTCCATGCCCGGGCAAGAAAGTGATCGACGTGATCACAGACATTGCCGAAGATGTGGTGGTGAACGACAAGCTGCACTATTCTCCCATGCAGTTCCTGCAGCACTTCCTGTTCACCCCCGCCGACCAACAGAAGTATGTCGACAATCTCAGCGGAGGAGAACGCTGCCGACTGCATCTCGCATCCGTGCTGATGAGATCGCCGAACTTCCTTATCCTCGACGAACCCACCAACGACCTCGACATCGTGACCCTGGGCATACTGGAGGAATATCTGGTCAACTTCTCAGGATGCGTGATCGTAATATCCCACGACCGATATTTTCTTGACAATATCGTGGATCATCTGTTTGTGATGCAGGGCAACGGCGTGATCAAGGACTTCCCCGGAAACTATTCGGACTACCGCGCATGGATAGAAGAAAACACCGGAGGTGACTGCGACGCAAAGAAAAATAACTCTGCCACACAAGAAAAGCAGAAACAGAAGCCGAAGACAGAAAAACCTAACAAGATGACATTTGCCGAGCGGCGCGAATTCGAATCGCTCGAAAAAGAAATAGAAGCACTTACGGAAGAAAAGCAACAGCTCGACAGACTGTTTGCAGGAGAAACCGACGGCAAAGTGTCTGACATAGCCGACGCATCGGCACGCTACAGCGCCATTATCAACGAACTCGATGAAAAAGAACTGAGGTGGCTCGAACTGAGCGAGAAACAATGAGCGCCATCAACGGCTTGTTTTCAATGACCTCTTAAAAAGTTCTAAGATTCCGCCGCACACAGTACTTTTGTTAGGCAAGTTGACGAATTTTACGTAAATTCGCCAAGTATTTCAATACAGAACCCGACATGACACATCTACATAACACGGATACAGAAGTTTCATTCGCCGACATAGCCCCCTATTCAGATGCCGAATTCAACGGCAAGATGGCTACGCTGGTGAAAGAACCGGGCTTCGAGCATGCTGTACGTTATGCCATGCCCGATGTGGATTATCCTGCTTTTGTCGAAAGAGTGCTCACCATACACAGCCAGAATGATTTTCAGGTACAGATAATGTGGCCATTCCTCGAGATGCTTGCCAGCAAGACAACCGACGGCATCACATGCGGAGGTCTCTGCAACATTGATCCTGAACAAAAATATACTTTCATAACCAACCACCGCGACATAGTACTCGACGCATCTTTCCTAAACCTGTGCATGCTGCGCGAGAAGATGACGACCACTGAGATCGCAATTGGCAACAACCTGCTTATATACGACTGGATCGCTGATCTGGTGAAGCTCAACAAAAGCTTCATCGTAAAACGCGACGTGCGTATGATCGAGGCCCTGAAGGCGGCACGCCAGCTTTCAGCCTACATACACCATGCCATAGTGGAGAAGCATCAAAGCGTATGGATTGCGCAACGCGAAGGCCGCGCCAAAGATTCCAACGACGTGACCCAGGAGAGCCTGATAAAGATGCTGGCACTCGGCGGAGACGGCTCTACGATGGAGAATCTTGTGGAAGTGAACCTTCTTCCATCGGCCATATCGTATGAATATGACCCGAATGATTACCTCAAGGCCCGCGAATTCCTGATGCGCCGCCGCGATCCTGCTTTCCACAAATCGGAACACGACGACTTACTCGCAATGGAGACAGGCCTGATAAAGCCCAAAGGAAGAGTTCATGTAGAAATCGGAAAGCCTATATCCGACGACATAAAAGCCTTGGACACAGAGGACAAAAACGAATTGGTGAAAGGTGTGTGCCATCTTGTAGACTCAGGCATTCACCGTGGATACAGAATATACCCCATCAACTACATTGCTTTCGACCAACTTGAAAGCGGACACCGATTCGCCGGCATGTATACAGCGGAGGATCTCGACAAGACCAACGCATACATTGACTCACGGCTTGGCAAGGTCGAGGAGCTTATCCACGATATCAATACGGAAGAAATGGAATATATGCGGCAGACAATACTCGGTATGTACGCCAATCCTCTGAAAAACAAACTCAGAACAGTCTGAGCCACTATCCAAAACATAACACCGTATGCGACTCCCGATACTGCCGGTTTTATTAATCATAGTAGTCGGTGCTCTGATAGATCTATATATCTACAGACGCATACCGCGCGAAGCCGTGGTGGCGCGCACACGTCTGCGTTGGCGCTCAGTCCAGTTTGCATCAGGAATGTTCTTCGCCGTGATGCTCGCTGCGGCACTGTGCCTGCCGCGAAAGAGCGGCACAGATGCCATGCTGATCTCTGTGATGTGGCTCCTGTTCACGTACTTCAGCGTATATGCCGGAAAACTCGTCTTCATCATAACCGACTTCATAGGAGGATTACCAAAGGCTTTCAGAAAACCAAGGATAAAAGCGCTTACATATGCTGGAGCGACTCTTGGGATCATTGTATTTGCATTGATGTGGTGGGGAGCATTGATCAATCGTTTCCGTACCGACATACGCGAAGTGGACATAGAGATCCCCGATCTTCCAACCGCTTTCGATGGCTATCGCATAGTACAGGTATCCGACATGCACGTAGGCACATATGGAGCGGATACGACTTTCCTTCACAAGCTCGTAAGTGAAGTAAACGCTCTGCATCCCGACCTCATAGTCTTCACAGGTGATATTGTGAACAGACATACTGCCGAACTTCTGCCTCATACCACAACACTGTCGGGGCTGAAAGCTCCCGACGGAGTCATATCCATTCTGGGAAACCACGACTACGGAGACTATGCAACATGGACCAACGAGGCCGAAAAACTACGTGACCGCGAACTGCTATACTCATTGCAGAAAGACATGGGATGGAAATTGCTGAGAAACGAAACAGAATGGCTCAAGCGAGGCAACGACTCGTTAGCAATAATAGGTGTGGAGAATATAGGCGAACCACCATTCAGTGTCTATGGCGACCTCAAGGCTTCATACAGCGGCGATCTTGACGACAGTAACGCAAAAATCCTGCTCTCGCACAATCCGATGCATTGGGCCAACGACATAGCCGGAAACGAAGCCTGCAATATTGCACTCACACTGTCGGGACATACACACGCTATGCAGATCGAACTTTTCGGAATATCGCCGGCAGCATGGCGCTACGAGACCTGGGGTGGACTGTATACCGACAGCTTAGGTCATAACCTGTACGTGAATATAGGGACTGGAACCGTAGGCGCACCAATGCGCATAGGTGCTACTCCGGAAATAACGCTGTTCACACTTAAAGGCCGCAACCATACAACTTCAGAAGCGACACAACAATGACCCCTCGACATACTCTCGCCGAATCAGTGGCACTAACCACTTCCCTACCCCTGCGCGGAGTGGCGGCCACCATATCTCTGCTCGACGAAGGAGCTACCATACCCTTTATAAGCCGCTATAGAAAAGAGGCCACAGGCGAACTCGACGAAGTCCAGATTGCCCATATCGCAAAAGAAACTTCGCGGTTGCGTGAACTTGAGAAACGACGCGAATACGTATTGTCGACCATAGAGGCTTCCGGAAAACTAACGCCTGACCTGAAAAATCAGATCGAGACAACACTCGATGCAACAGAACTTGAGGATCTTTTCGCTCCATTTCGTCCAAAAAAGCGCACTCGCGCTGCAATAGCCCGGGAGCGCGGTCTCGAACCTCTTGCCGCAATGATAATGTCGGGACGATGCTCAGATGCCGTGCGGGCTTCAAAACGCTTTATCAATAAAGACGTTCCCGACAGCGAATCAGCCATAGCCGGTGCTAAGGACATAATGGCAGAATGGATCAGTGACAATGCCCGCGTGCGTGGAAGACTCAGGAAAATATTTTCACGCACAACACGCATAGAGTCTCAGATATCCAAAGGTAAAGAACAAGAGGCTTCCAATTATGCCAACTACAACGGATTCTCAAGGCCACTCGGCTCTCTGCCTTCACACAACTATCTGGCGATACGACGTGGCGAGCGCGAAGGTCTGCTGAAAGTGACACTCGATCCGGACAACGTAAAAGCCCTTGACGAGTTGAACAGAATTGCCGTCAGACGAGATGCCACCGACGAATGCGCGAGCCTCATAGGTGAAGCTGCCGCTGACAGCTACCGGAGGCTTATCCGTCCGGGCCTCGAGACAGAGATGCATGCATCAGCCAAAGCACGCGCCGATTCAGAGGCTATAGCTCTGTTCGGTTCAAACCTCGAGCAACTTCTGCTCACCCCTCCGCTTAGCCGCAAAAGAATACTCGCCATCGATCCGGGATACCGCACCGGATGCAAGGTCGTCTGCCTTGATCAACAAGGCAATCTATTGCATCATGATGTGATATACCCGGTCCCTCCACGCAACGACATATCCGGCTCAGAGTCGAAAATCAAGTCGCTTGTATCCAGATATGAAATAGACGCCATAGCCATAGGCAACGGCACTGCCGGGCGCGAGACAGAGACATTCATCCGCAGTATAGGACTGCCTGACGGCATAAGCATACACAGTGTCAACGAAAGCGGCGCATCCATATATTCAGCCTCAGCCATTGCCAGGGAAGAACTGCCGGACCAGGATGTGACAGTACGTGGTGCTGTGTCGATAGGCAGACGTCTTCTCGATCCTTTGGCCGAATTGGTGAAGATAGATCCGCAGAGCATAGGTGTCGGACAATACCAGCACGATGTGGACCAGACAGCCCTGCGCGAAGCCCTTGATTTCACTGTATCCTCCTGTGTCAACCGTGTAGGTGTAAATCTCAATACTGCTTCAGCACGCCTGCTGTCATATGTGTCCGGTATAGGTCCTGCAACTGCATCAAAAATCGTTGAATACCGGAGAATAAATGGCGATTTCAAATCGCGCTCCGACCTGAAGAAAGTGCCGCGACTCGGCGACAAGACATACCAGCAGTGTGCAGGGTTCCTGCGCATACCCGAATCCGGCAACACTCTCGACAACACTGCGGTACACCCTCAGGACTACAAAATCGTAGAACGCATGGCTAAGGACCTTAACGTCGGTGTCGGTCAGCTCGCAGCCAACAGCGGTCTCATAGACAGCATAGATCTGTCGCGCTATGTGACAGATGAGCGTGGCCTGCCTACCCTGCGCGACATAATATCCGAACTCCGCAAGCCCGGACGAGATCCGCGCACGGAGAGCGAGCAGTCTACTGTATATTCCCCGGACATAAAATCAATTGAAGATGTGCAGCCGGGGATGGAACTTACAGGCACAGTGAACAACATCACTGCATTCGGTGCATTCGTGGATATAGGAATCAAGGAAAGCGGACTCGTGCATGTGTCTCAAATGAGCGAGAGATACGTGTCATCTCCGCTCGACGTTGTATGCCTGAACAAGCGGGTCCGTGTAAGGATTCTCGACGTGGATCTCAGCCGCAAGCGGATCTCACTGACAATGAAAGGAGTAACCCAATAGCAGAATGGCACGGCACAGATATACCATCTGCATAGGGTCCAATACTATGGACACCAACAAGTTTGCCACGGCAGTCACCGAGGTTGCCGCTACGTTGGAATGCCCGAGTAAAAGCTGTATATATACCTCACCAGACGCACTCGGTCGGCCTGGTGTGCCTGACTATCTTAATATCGTGATAGAAGGCACAAGCACCCTTCCCCCTGAAGCCCTGAACAGAATATATAAAGAAAAAGAACAGGCCTACGGCCAACGCACAGCCCAGCACGTGCCACTCGACATAGATATAGTGATAACCGACGGAGAAATCATAAGGCCCTCCGACTATGAATCCGAACACTTCAGGAGAGGATATTCAGAACTTGAAAGAAAGTGAATGCTACGAAATCATTACACGCATATTACACTTCCAACACGAGATATAATAGTACAAGTTTTATCCCGTGTAATATTACCGTAGTGTTACAAACGCTTTGACAATCTTTGTATTATCAATAAATTTGCGTTAGTGCCTGCCCCAGCAGACACATAGCGACATGAAATCATTCATCACATCAGTATCCGTGGCATTACTTGCTCCGGCGATTCTCGTTTCAGCCTCCCGGGATCAGACGGAGGCAGATGGAGACGATGATATCGTCAGCATTCTCAGCGCGACTTCATCAGGCATGGAAGATGATTTCGACCCCACGACGGCCATGCTCATGACCGACGACGGATTCTCGGAATCTCCACTTTTCGACCATGAGAAGGTGAATCCGATCCTTGACTTCGCTGCAAGCCATCTCGGCCGACCGTACAGAAGCGGTGGCAAAGGGCCATCGGCTTTCGACTGCTCCGGATTCACAAGCTACGTATTCAAGAAGTTCGGCTACTCGCTGAATCCATCATCATCCACACAATATACTCAGGGCGAACCCATAGACTTACGCATGGTAAGACCCGGCGATCTGCTGTTCTTCTCCGGACGCAAGATATCAACAACAAGAGTAGGACATGTGGCAATGGTTGTGGATGTGGACGAATCGACAGGGCGGATACGCTTCATACACGCCGCAAACGGCGGCGGTATAAGGTATGATTCCTATCCCGACGATCCTTACTACAGCAAACGTTTCATAGGAGCGCGGAGAATAATAACCCACGACTCCGAAGAAACCCCGGAAGCCGATCTATGACAACGCCGCAAAAACTCAATCAAAACACCCGTACCTCCTCTCTCCAGATCATAATGCTGAAAAAAACAAGAGTGGCCCTGGCCATTGTCTCCATATTGGCGCTCACTACGCTTTTCACCGACTTTACCGGCGATGCACATAAATACTTTGGCTGGATGGCACGCATCCAGTTCATTCCTGCATTGCTATCGGCAAGTGTACTGATCCTTGCCGGCATAGTGATAGCCACATTGCTTTTCGGGCGCATATACTGCTCCGTAGTATGTCCGGCCGGTATAATGCAGGACATTATCATCCGAATACACAAATTATTAGGTCTCACAAAGAAACACGGCCTGACGTTTCACTATAAAAAAGCCGCCACGATATGCCGGATCATCATTCTGGTATTGTTCGCGGCACTCCTAATTCTCGGTATTACAAATATAGCCTGCGCTTCATTGGCAGGACTTATCGAACCCTACAGCGCCTACGGGCGTATAGCCAACGCATTTGCCTTACCGATATGGGATTTTATAAATGACTTAATAGCAATCAACTCATCCGGATATACCTACTACACAGTCTACCGTGCAAGCTCCATGCTGACAGCCGGCATAGCCGGTGCAACCCTTATGGCGCTTGTATGTTTCTCGTGGTTTGCCGGACGAGACTACTGCAACAAGGTATGTCCTGTTGGCACATTGCTCGGATTCATCTCCAGATACTCATTGCTGAAGCCCACAATCGATACGTCTAAATGCAACAACTGCGGGCGATGCGAGCGCAAATGCAAATCATCATGCATAAATGCCGAGGCTCATACCATCGACTATTCAAGATGCGTGGCCTGCTTCAATTGTGTGGACAGTTGCCCCAATAATGCACTGCGCTATAAACCTGCATTCCGCCGGTCAGTCACAGCAGTTGCCAAAGAAAAAGAGACAGACGCAGAGACTGCCGACATATCGCGCCGCAACTTCCTGACATCGGCCGGAATCATAGCCGGTGCGCTGGCCGTAAAAGCGGCCGCAGCCTCCGGAAAAGATAAACTCTTACCTGTACGCGCCACACGGTTATCCACACGCGAAACCCCGGTAGTGCCGGCAGGGGCGCACAGTTTATCAAACTTTCGCGCACGATGCACCGCCTGTCAGCTATGTGTGTCCTCATGCCCGAATAATGTACTGCGGCCGTCGTCGGAACTCGACAGTTTCATGCAGCCTGAGATGAATTTCGACAAGGGATATTGCCGTCCTGACTGCAACATCTGCTCACATGTATGCCCATCAGGAGCAATATGCCCTATCAGTCTTGAGGAAAAATGCTCCACACAGATAGGCAGAGCCACAGTTGACACATCTACCTGCCTGTCGGCCGCGGAGGGTGTGAAATGCGACAGTTGCGAGCGACATTGTCCTGCGCAAGCCATAATCATGGTAGAGACAGCCGAAAACGGCAATCTTCGCCCTGTTGTGGACGAAAGCAGATGTATAGGCTGCGGTTCATGCGAATATCATTGCCCCGTGGGCCGCACCGGCTCAGCCAAAGGTCCGGCCATATACGTTGAAGGCATCGAAGTGCACCATACAGTCTGAGGCATAACACCATACCCACTCCTCATCTCCATCACAACCAACAAGCATAATGCATTTATTCAAGAAATCCAGCATATCAGACAACACGTCGGCAGAACGTCACATCAGCAGACGTGACTTCCTGAAAAAAGCATCTTTGGTATCAGCCGTGGCTGCTGTAGCCCCATCGGTACTGACTTCATGCTCCGATGAAGAAATAACAAAAAGCAATCGTCCAATGCCATCCATGTCGCATACAAAAGGCAAGATGACATACCACTATAATGCCAATACCGGCAACAGTGTCTCAATACTCGGCTACGGCACAATGCACCTTCCGCTCCTGCGCAATGCAGTGGAGACACCCGGAGTGGACAACATAGATCAGGAAGCTGTCAACCGTTCGGTAGACTACGCCATAGACCACGGTGTAAACTTCTTCAATACATCTCCGGCATATTGCAACGGATTCTGCGAACGGGCAATTGGAAAAGCCCTCAGCCGCTATCCGCGCAACAGATTCCTTCTGGCATCGAAACTATCGAATTTCGAACCGGAACAACAGACCACCGAGGCATCCAAAGCGATCTACTACAACTCATTCAAGGAACTGCAAGTCGATTATATAGACCTCTACATGCTGCACAACATAGGCATTGGAGGCATCGAAAACTTCAACCGCAGATTCATTGACAACGGTATGCTCGAATTTCTGAAGCAAGAGCGCAAGAAAGGCAAGATACGCAATCTCGGATTCTCATTCACCGGCGACATCGACGTGTTCAATCACGCCATGAAAATGCACGACGAAGGCGAGATCAGCTGGGACGGCGCACAGATAAGCCTTAATTACGTCGACTGGTTCTTCCCTTCAGGCGGAAAACACTCCGACAATGACTCGCAGTATCTATATAATGAATTGAACCGACGTAATATACCGGTAAACGTCGTAGACCCGCTGCTTGGCGGACAGCTCGGGACAGTGAGTCGTCCGCTGTCCCGAGAGATGTACAGACGCCAGCCCGACGGCACAATCTCATCATGGGCAATGCGCTTCGCCGGATCTCTGTCGGGAGTGAAAACCATTGTGGTCGGTATGGTCTACATAGAGCATCTCAAAGACAACATCGCCACATGTTCGCCTCTGCGCCCGCTGACAAAAGATGACATAAATTTCCTAAAACACTGCGCGGCACGCATCACCCGCCATCCGATAATAAAATGCGTGGGATGCATGGACTGCATGCCATGCCCCTACGGAGTGGATATCGTAGGCACATTCAGTCATTACAATCTGTGCCTGAACGAAGACAATATAATCCTCGACCCCGATGGTCCTGATCCGGAATACGACAAGAAAAGACGCGCGTTCCTCGTCGGACTCAACAAGAGCGTGGACAGGCTGCGGCAGGCCGACCACTGCATTGGCTGCGGCGAATGCCTCGACAAATGCACCAGACACATAGACATACCGGGCCGAATGAAGCACATAAGCGAATATTCCGAAAAACTCCGCACCAACAGATTGCCACGGCTCTGATAAATTGTAAAAATCGCGCAGGCGCACTATTGCAACGATGAATTTTTATCGTTAATTTTGCAGAAATTCAAATCAACACCTACACAAACAACCATCTATAAAGCTATGGCTACAAAACCATTCCACTATCAGGAAATGTTTCCGCTCGGAGAAGACACCACGGAATACTATCACCTCACATCCGACTATGTGAAGGTTGAGAACTGGGCCGGTCACGAGATGCTCGTCGTAGACCCTGAGGCTCTAACAGTACTCGCACGCCAGTGCACACACGACAACGCTTTCATGCTGCGTCGCGAGCACAATGCCATGGTGGCAAAGATATTGTCTGATCCCGAAGCCAGCGAAAACGATAAATTTGTGGCTCTGACAATGCTCCGCAACGCCGAAGTAGCAGCCAAAGGCCAGCTTCCGTTCTGCCAGGACACCGGTACAGCAATCATACACGGCGAAAAAGGTCAGAACGTATACACCGGATGCAACGACGAGGAATACCTCTCAAAAGGAGTCTACGACACATACACACAGGACAACCTGCGCTATTCGCAGAATGCCCCCCTCAATATGTACGACGAAGTGAACACCGGATGCAACCTGCCCGCGCAGATCGACCTGCACGCTACGGAAGGCGGTGAGTATCATTTCCTGTTCGTGGCCAAGGGCGGCGGCTCTGCCAACAAGACCTATCTATATCAGGAGACCAAGGCTCTTATCAATCCTAAGACTCTGATTCCTTTCCTGGTGAGCAAGATGAAATCGCTCGGAACTGCCGCATGCCCACCCTACCACATCGCATTTGTGATAGGCGGTACATCGGCTGAAATGAACCTTGCGACAGTAAAGAAGGCTTCGGTGAAGTATTACGACAATCTTCCCACCAAAGGCAATGAATATGGTCATGCATTCAGAGATGTCGAACTTGAGGCACAACTGAAAAAAGAAGCCGAGAAGCTCGGACTTGGCGCACAGTTCGGAGGCAAATACTTCGCACACGACATACGCGTGATCCGCTTGCCCCGCCACGGCGCATCATGCCCTGTAGGACTCGGTGTAAGCTGCTCTGCCGACAGAAACGTGAAGGCAAAGATAAACCGCGACGGTATCTGGATCGAGAAGCTCGACTCCAATCCAGGTGAACTGATACCTGAAGAACTCCGCCGCGAAGGCGAGGGCGATGTAGTGAAGATCGATCTTAACCGCCCGATGAGCGAGGTTCTGGCCGAGCTCACCAAATATCCCGTGGCTACACGCCTGTCGCTCAACGGCACAATCATTGTAGGCCGCGACATCGCTCACGCCAAAATTAAAGAGCGTCTTGATGCCGGTGAACCCATGTCACAATATCTGAAGGACCATCCCATCTACTATGCAGGCCCGGCTAAAACTCCCGCCGGAATGCCATCAGGATCTTTCGGTCCTACTACAGCCGGCCGAATGGACCCCTACGTAGACCAATTCCAGGCTGCCGGTGGCTCAATGATCATGATTGCAAAAGGCAACAGAAGCCAGCAGGTAACTGATGCATGCCACAAGCATGGTGGCTTCTACCTCGGTTCTATCGGCGGACCTGCTGCCGTACTCGCCCAGAACAGCATAAAGAAAGTCGAACTCCTCGAATATCCCGAATTAGGAATGGAGGCTATATGGAAAATCGAAGTGGAAGACTTCCCCGCTTTCATCCTTGTCGATGATAAAGGCAACGATTTCTTCACCGAGATTTCCAACAAATGCCAGAGCTGCGGCCTGAACAAAAAATAATTTATCCACACAACAATAAATAACAAAGGCGTCCGGAAATCATCCGCTGACGCCTTTGTTATTTTAGTATAATAAAACTGATAGTCTCAGTCTGCAGAACTTCCCATTTCCTCTATCGTGGATTTTATCTGACGGATGATCCTTCGGTTGCTGCGCTCTATGCGCAGTCCTATTATAAGGCCGATCAGACCTCCGATCAGACCACCTATGAGTCCTCCGCTCCCGTTTGTCGCCTCATCCTGATATATATCCGAGAAAAGCAGTATCAATACGGGTATTGCAAGGAGACGCCCGAACACGCGGAAACGCCGCATCATTATCTCCCGACGTCCGATCTCACATGTGGCCTGCAACACAGGCTGCGACAGATAGGACATGTCGGAAAGCCTCCATGCCAGATAGCCATAACATCCGCACATGATAAGAAAAAACAATATATAGGCATATATCGTAGCCTCTCCGAGATGCATCACATGCACACATGGAATCAGCAATGCCGGAGCAATGGCACATGTTATCGCGCAGTAGAGCATACGCCTGTAAAGGCGCATGTTCAGTCCGGTTATGTTTGTATCACACAGCTTACGGCGCAACCTGACATTTTCATCGCGCAATGCCTGAGTCTCTATATCGAGACTTTTCCATCGTTTCTGTAGTTCTTCTATATCCATCTCACATAATATTCTTCTAAGGTTAACTGTTGCCCATCTCTACAAGACGGGCTTTGATCCTGTGTAGCCTCGATGCTACGTTCGGACGCGATAGTCCGGTGATCTCAGCTATTTCATCGTATGGTTTTTCATCAAGCCAAAGCATGATCAGCGCCTTATCAAGAGGATTAAGCGCTGATATCAGCCTGTACATTTCCCTGAGATTGCGTGCATGAGTCTCATCGGTGGTCTCAAGTTCGGCTACAGATGAGATATCAAGCGACACGGCTCCCTCACTGTGCCGCTTCACTGAGCGGTGGAAAGAGACACAACTGTTCAATGCCACTCGGTAGATCCATGTCGACAGTCGGCACTCGCCGCGAAATCGCAAAAATCCCTGCCACAGATTTATCATCACTTCCTGGCAGAGATCTTTATACGTGTCAGGATCCGGAGCATACATGTAGCACACCTTTGAGATCAGCGGACTATGTTCCGCCAATAGCTCCTTGAACTGTTGTTCGCGTGTGCCTGCCATATCAGATATTACTACCAGTTGTCTAATCTTTCGCAATCATGCCAAGGAATGTCTCCTCATCTATTACAGGAATGCCCAGCTTGCGCGCTTTCTCAAGTTTAGCCGGGCCCATGTTATCTCCGGCGAGCACAAAATCGGTTTTTCCTGATATAGAGCCTGAATTTTTACCTCCGTTGCGTTCTATTATCTGCTTGTACTCGTCGCGCGAATGACTGTTGAATGTGCCACTTATCACTATGACTTTCCCTGCAAGTGCATCGCCATCGGAAGTGGAATCCGCTTCGACGGCCATCTGAAGTCCGGCTTCACGCAGACGCTCCACTATCCTGCGATTGCGCTCATCAGAGAAATACTCCACGATACTTTCAGCAATGCGTGGTCCTACATCTTCTATTGCACAAAGCCTTTCGGCATCCATCGACATGAGTGTGTCAATATCGCCGCAAGCCGAAGCCACCTTCTTTGCAGTAGTCTCGCCCACATATGGAATTGAGAGAGCATATACGACACGCCCGAAGGGGACAGCCTTTGAATCCTCGACACCCTTGATTATCCGCTCGGCGCTTTTACGCCCGAAACGGTCAAGAGTCTCGATGCGCGATATGTCGAGGCTGTATATGTCGGCAATGTCGCTGATAATACCTTCGTCGTAAAGCACACGGGCCGTCTCCGCACCTATGCCATCAATATTCATCATACGCCTGCCCACAAAGTGTTCGATCCGGCCTACGATCTGCGGCGGACATCCGGAGTGATTTGGACATACCCATGCAGCTTCTCCCTCCACTCTTTGCAAAGGAGTGCCGCAGGCAGGACAATGTCCTACGAATTTCACCCTGTCTGCACCGGTTTGTCGTGCCTGAGTATCCACATCTACAATCTTGGGGATGATCTCCCCTCCTTTCTCCACATATAGCATGTCATGCTCATGAATGTCAAGAGCACGCATAATGTCGTCGTTATGCAGCGATGCGCGCTTTACGACAGTGCCCGACAGCAACACCGGTTCAAGATTTGCCACAGGTGTTATGATACCCATACGACCTACCTCAAACGACACAAAACGCAGTGCGGTAAGCGCTCTCTCCGCAGCAAATTTATATGCTACAGCCCAGCGCGGCGACTTTGCGGTGAAACCAAGATTCAACTGACTGCGCAGCGAGTCCACCTTGAATACAAGTCCATCGGTAGCTACCGGCAGTTCCTTTCGCGCCTTGTCCCAATGATTTATGAACGCGTCAACTTCGTCGATAGACCGAAGCCTTGTCATGGCATCACTGACCTTGAAGCCCCAGCAGCGTGCGGCCTGCATATTGTCGTAGTGCGTATCGGCAGGCAGATCCTCCCCCAGAAGATAATAGAAATATGCATCAAGTCCTCGCCTCGACACTTCGGACGGGTCTTGAGTCTTCAGTGTTCCTGACGCCGCATTGCGCGGATTTGCGAACAGTGGCTCACCATTTACCTCACGCTCGGCATTAAGCCTGTCGAATTCTTTCCAAGGCAGGACAATCTCACCGCGTATCTCAAAAGTCTCAGGCCATCCTGAACCTTGCAGAACCATAGGTATCGAACGTATAGCTTTTATGTTTGCCGTCACGTCGTCGCCTTTCTCTCCGTCGCCGCGTGTCACGGCCCGGACCATCCTGCCATGCTCGTAAATGATGGAAATACTTGTACCGTCAAACTTCATTTCCCCTACAAGCACAGGTTCTGTACCGAGTGCAGATTGGGTACGTTTCACCCATTCATCCACCTCATCTACCGAATATGTATTACCCAACGAGAGCATGGGATATATGTGTCTGACCTGCACGAATCCTTTGGTAAGGTCACTTCCTACACGGTGAGTCGGCGACAGAGGATCGTCAAGTTCAGGATTCTCCCGCTCCAGTGTATCAAGTTCAGCCATAAGATAGTCAAACTCCCTGTCGGAGACAGTAGGTGAATTAAGTACATAGTACTCGTGATTATATTTATTAAGCATCTCTCGCAACTGCGCGATCCGCTCTACCGGTTGCATATCCATTTTGCTACATTAAACAGTATATACATGCAAATTTAATCATTTTTACCCGATGGCAGCAACCATTATCCACAAAAAACAATCATGTATGCTGTCTGAGTTGCCAGAATGCTACGGCTGACGCTGCGGCTACGTTCAGCGAGTCAACGTTATGGCTCATAGGTATCCGCGCCACATAGTCGGCAGACTCGATCACGTTGCGTGCCAGTCCATCACCCTCTGTCCCCATGATCAGAGCCAGCTGGGGTTCAGAGCACAGCACCGGATCGTCGATAGAAACAGAATCATCCGTCAATGCCAATGCAACAGTCTTGAATCCTAAAGTCCCAAGCCACTGTACCGGTCTGTCGAGCCATGTCCACGGCATGAGGAATACAGATCCCATAGACACACGCACGGCACGTCTGTTGAGCGGATCACAACTCGTGGGAGTCAGCAATACTGCGTCAATACCCAGGGCCGCAGCCGAACGGAAGATCGCGCCGATATTGGTAGTATCTGTCACTGAATCAATCACAACCACACGCGATGCACCTCTGCACACTTCTTCAGGAGAAGGCAATCTGCGCCTGCGCATGGCGCACAGAACCCCGCGCGTAAGTGTATATCCGGTAAGGCCGGCAAGCAACTCCCTGTCGCCGGTATAAACGGGAATATCATCTCCTATCCTCTCCATAATGTCCGCAGCATCGCCTGTGATATGTTTCGGCTCGCATAGCATGGCCACAGGCTCGTAGCCGGAATCCAAGGCTACTCGTATGACTTTAGGACTCTCGGCTATGAATAGCCCTTTCTCAGGCTCGAGTACATTACGAAGACGGGCCTCGGTGAGCCTGCTGAAAATATCTACCCCGGGATAGTCGAGGCTGTCTATCTTATGGACTGTCATGTTTTATAAAACGTATGTGTCTTTGAATTCAATTGCAAAGATAACCTTATCATGCCAAACCGCGGAATTTCACTCTCCTTTTTTGCAACCGGTTTGCAAATAAACTGATGCACTTGCAAATATCGCCGTGGTTAGTTAACTTTGCATCAAGATGAAGACTAACGGACACATAGCCTCAAATTGCCTGCGTGGAATGCTGCGATGGCTCGCCATGCCGCTGGCCATATTTGTGTTCCTTGCATCGTGCATGCTACAGGTGCATCACCACAGCAAGGACGGCCGTGTATGTGTCTGCGCCATAGAGATTCACGGGAATTGCCATGACGCATACCCGGATAAATCGGACGATTGCGATGGTAAATGCAGTCATCACACTGAAGGCACATCACAATGTCCGCAGATCAGTGTATGGGAGCAGTCATCGTCCTCAGCAGGCAGTCATATTTTATCGCCGTCATCATTGGCAATATTGCCGTTTTTCAGCTATAATTATGCCTTATATCTTCCGGAGGATGGATTCATCATGTTTCCTCCATACTCCGGTATACCTATACGTCCGGAAATCACGCATCTGCAATTACGTGCGCCACCGGTAGCGCCTACTGTCTGAATCCGCATCACAGACCTCTTGCAGACTTCTGTGCGCTAAGCGCACACCTATACTCCGACACGTATAACCAAAAACCACACATTCTATATATGAAATTTCTAAGCAGCATCATGTTGCCGGCGGCAATATGCATGAGTCTCACCGCATGTTCAGGTCATAACCATGATGAACACGGACACGGCGTAGAAACTGCCGAACTCAGCAAGGAAGAAGACCACGACCACGAAATAGACGAGATAATTGTAAAACCTGAAACGGCCACACGCTTCGGTATCGAGACTGATACAGTAACGTCATCGGCCGGGCTACGCACCATAAAGGTCACTGGACAGATCATCACAGAGGCTGATCAGTCGGCTGTGATATCAGCGCCGACATCCGGTATTGTGCATTTCCGTAAAGGTATAAGCGAAGGCAAGAATGTAGCCTCCGGAACCGGTATAGCATCAATATCTGCCCAGGGCATAAGCGGTGGAGACAGCAACAAGGCGGCAAAGGCCAGGCTTGATGCTGCCAGACGTGAGATGGAGCGCATAACTCCGCTTCATGATGAAGGCATAGTAAGTACGCGCGACTTCAACGCGGCCAAAAGAGCTTACGAGGAGGCTCGAGCCGAATATTCGCAGGCTGCCGACAACGGTACAGCCATCTCTCCTATCAGCGGTACTATAACATCTGTTCTTGTGGCTAATGGCCAGTATGTTAACGCCGGCGATGGCATTGCCACTGTATCGGCCAATTCAGGTCTGATCCTGCGCGCCGACCTGCCGGAGAAATACTACAGTCTCCTCGCCGACATATATGACGCAAACGTACAGTTGCCATATTCCGACGGTATCATAACACTAAGCGAGATTGGCGGAAAACGTATGACAACTCCGGCTGCGGCCTCGGCAAACCGCCCGGGATATATACCGGTAGTGTTTTCCTTCAACAACAAATCAGGATCAACCATTGCCGGAACTTCGGCTGAAGTATACCTGAAAATAAGCGGTGTCCGGGATTCAGTATGCATTACGATCCCGACTTCGGCTCTGAGCGAGCAGCAGGGCAACTTCTTTGTCTATGTGAAGACAGGAGACCACAGCTACCGCAAAACGCTTGTAGGGACAGACGGCTCGGACGGCAAGAATGTGAACATACGGTCAGGCCTGAATCAAGGAGACCGGATCGTAGTAAAAGGCACATCTGTAGTACGTATGGCTGAGACTTCAGGGATCGTGCCAGAGGGACATCACCATCACTAACACCCGACCGACATGCTTAACAAAATAATAGATTTCTCGCTGCGCAACAGGCTGACTGTAATAGTTGTAGCCATCGTTCTGCTGACAGCAGGAGCAATCACGCTCGTGCGCACCGAGGTAGATATATTTCCAGATCTGAATGCCCCCACAGTTGTAGTCATGACAGAAGCGCCCGGCATGGCTGCTGAAGATGTGGAGCAGCTTGTGTCATATCCAATAGAAACCGCTGTCAATGGATCGACTGGCGTACGGCGCGTGCGCTCCTCATCATCTACAGGCTTCTCTGTAGTCTGGGTTGAATTCGACTGGGATACGGATGTTTATCTTGCCAGACAGATAGTTTCGGAACGTCTTTCGGAAGTCGCCGGCCAGATGCCGTCGGGTGTAGGCACACCCACATTAGGTCCTCAATCGTCGATTCTTGGCGAAATAATGATCATAGGACTTACGGCAGACACCACATCCATGCTCGACCTGCGCACACTTGCCGACCGTACCATCCGTCCAAGGCTCAAATCAATACCCGGAGTGTCGCAGGTTTCTGTCATAGGTGGAGACATCAAAGAGTATCAGATTCATCTATCGCCTGAGAAAATGAAGCAATTCGGAATCTCTCTGGCACAAGTCGAGTCTGCTCTTGAAGGGATGAACAGCAACGCATCCGGCGGTGTATTCTATCAATACGGAAATGAATACATAATCAAGGGCGACATCAACACCCCGGATCCGGCCATGATCGGCAAAGCTGTCATAGTCTCGGATAAAAATGCCACTGTATTGGTAGAGGACATCGCTACGGTAGACATCGGCGGCAAGCTGCCGCATATAGGCACTGCATCAGTAGAGACCGTACCGGCCGTGATAATGACTGTGACAAAGCAACCCGGCGCAGGCACAATACAACTGACTGATGCTATAGAAGACGAACTCGCCGGACTTAGCCCCACCCTGCCATCCGATGTGAAGATCTCCACCGACATCTTCCGCCAGAGCGACTTCATATCCTCGTCCATATCAAACCTTCAGGAATCGCTGCTCGAAGGCGCGGTATTCGTAATCATCGTCTTGTTCTTCTTCCTTATGAATCTGCGCACCACGCTTATCTCACTGGTAGCACTGCCGATTTCGGTAATAATCGCCGTGCTGGTGCTGCACTTCATGGGATATACAGTGAATACCATGAGTCTCGGAGGCATAGCCATTGCCATCGGATCATTGGTCGACGATGCTATCGTCGATGTGGAGAACGTATTCAAGCGCTTGAAAGAAAACCACGCATTGCCGGAGACTGAACGTCAGAGTGTGATCCGTGTAGTGTTCCATGCGTCAGCCGAAGTGCGCATGCCAATATTCAATTCATCGCTAATCATCATAGCGTCATTCCTGCCGCTGTTCTTTCTTTCCGGTATAGAGGGGCGAATGCTCATACCATTGGGCGTATCGTTCATCGTGGCACTCATAGCATCTACAATCGTTGCGCTTACTGTGACACCGGTACTTTGCTCCTTTCTGCTCGGATCGCCTAAAGCCACGGCATCGCTCGAGCGGCAACCACGCGCGGCAGAAGTACTGCGTAAAGCCTACTCACGCGCGCTCAACAGTGCACTGAAACACAAGAAAGCTCTGCTTGTCGGAACCGGCATTGCCTTCATAGGAGCTATTGCCACTATGTTCACCCTCGGCCGCAGCTTCCTTCCCGGATTCAACGAAGGATCGTTCACCATCAATATCAGCACCCTGCCGGGCATATCACTTGCCGAAAGTGATGCTATCGGACGAGAGGCCGAACGCATAATCATGGAGACTCCGGAGGTGCTCACAGTGGCCAGGAAAACAGGCCGTGCCGAACTCGACGAACATTCGCTCGGAGTGAATACATCTGAGATAGAAGCTCCCTACAGGCTCGACAAAGGACGCACACGTGCCGAGGTGACAGCCGAACTGCGCAGTAAACTTGCCCAGATACCCGGTGCTGCCATCGAGATCGGACAACCAATAAGCCACCGTATTGATGCAATGCTTTCAGGCACAGAGGCTCAGATTGCAGTAAAACTTTTCGGCGATGACCTCAACAGACTCTACGCCATAGGTTCCCAGATCAAGAAAGCCGTAGAAAGCACTCCCGGAGCTACAGATGTCAACATAGAGCAACAGGTAGAACGCCCGCAACTTGACATCCGGCCCAGACGCGATATGCTTGCCCGGTATGGCATCACCATGTCGGAATTCAACAGCTTCATCTCCACTGCCTTGGGAGGTAAAGTAATATCGGAGGTCTATGAGGACGGTCTGCCTTACGACATCTCGCTGCGACTCGACGACAGCAGCCGCGACTCAATGGAGGCAATTGCCGATATGCTGGTAGACTCCAACGAGGGCAAGATACCACTGAGCTACGTGGCCGAAATTGTATCAGCCTCAGGTCCGAACACCATCAACAGGGAGAATGTAAAACGCCGCATCGTAATCTCTGCAAATCTCTCGGATGGAGATCTCAGAAGCGCTGTGAACTCCATAAAGAAGAATATCGAGAGCCAGATAGACATGCCTGAGGGATATTTTGTGACCTACGGTGGTCAGTTTGAAAGTGAAGCCGAGGCCTCCCGGACACTCATCTGGGCTACACTTGGCGCACTTCTGATCATTCTGATGTTGCTTTACCAAGAGTTCAAAAACATGAGTCAGGCATTCATAATACTGATCAACATGCCATTGGCTATGATCGGAGGTATATTTATACTGAAACTGACATCAGGCGAAGTCAATATCCCCGCGATCATAGGTTTCATATCGCTGCTCGGTATCACTACACGCAACGGAATGCTGCTGATATCGCGATACAACCATCTTGAAAAAGAAGGTACTGCACTTGACGAACGTATACGCCGAGGATCGTCGGACCGTCTGCTGCCGATTGTCATGACAGCTCTTACATCAGCCCTCGCGCTGATCCCTCTGGCCCTGCGCGGTTCTGAGCCAGGTAATGAGATACAGTCGCCTATGGCAATCGTGATACTTGGCGGACTCATATCATCGACTGTGCTGAATGTGTTCGTTGTACCCGTTTTATATCAATTATCCAAGACCAGAAATAAATGAGACACTCACTTAAAATATTGATACTGGCCGCAGCATACATCGCAAACACGATGGGTGCAGGCGCGCAGGAATCATACCTCGACCGGCTTGCAGAGCAGATTCTCTCATCCAATCCCGAGCTTGCGTCCATGAGGCACGCCGCTAATGCCGAAGACTACTCAATGAAAGCAGGCAACCAGCTCGATGCTCCTGAGATCGAAGTAGAGCATTTGTTCGGAGAGGCCGGAGTGAAAAACAAGACAGGAATCACCGTAAGCCAAAGCTTCGACTGGCCGGGAGCCTACCGGGCACGCAGTAAGGCGGCAGACCTGAGCCGCCGTGCACGGCAACTATCCCTACAAGCTGCATACAGAGATAAAGTGCAGGAAGCGAAACTGCTGATGCTCGACATCATATATTGCCGCGCGCGGAAAGATATGCTTGACAGTGCTTATGAGAATGTATCACAGTTGTTAGACTTCACAGTCAAGGCATACGACAATGGAGAACTGACGATACTTGACGTCAACAGGCTTCGTCTGAGCCGTCTGAGCCTGCGGTCGCAGTGTTCGGAGGCCCGCATAGCGCACCAGTCACTGATGTCATCGCTCGAAGCTTTGGCTGGACACCGTGATGTATCATCGGTCTGGGAAGCTCTCACTGATTTTCCATATGAGCCGATTTTGCCGGAAGAAGCCTACAGTCGCGCCGTAGAGGAGAGCAATCCTGCGATTGCCGCAGCCCGCGCAAGAGCCGAAGCGCTCCGCAGCCAGTCTACAGCCGAAAAACTCACCTCCTATCCGGGATTCTCCATAGGCTACAGATACTCGCGTGAGGAAGGTCACGATTTTCATGGATTTACCGCCGGCATATCATTGCCGTTCCTGCGCAAGAACTATGCAGCAAAAGCTTCGGCAGAGCAAGCCGCGGCAGCCGAATTCGATATTCTTGCCACACGCTCATCTGCATTATCATCCATGTATTCCCTCCGTGCCGAGGCAACTGCACTTGCCGCAGACAATGAAGAATATGCCCGCGTGTTCAGCGAAAGCGACAACATGCGCCTTCTCGGAATGGCATACCGCGGAGGCGAAATGAACTCGCTCGACTATCTGACAAACATAAACTATTTTCTTGAAGCCCGGATGGCCGCTCTTGAATCGCAATACAAACGCGAGGTAGCTGCGGTGCGTCTTAACTCACTGCTGCCAGCCGAATAATACGTCAGACAGATATATCACTCATCCGCAGGAATTACACAGATAGCTCCTGCGGATGATTTTATATTATCAGGCGAAGCATATCACAAGCAACTGAGCTATGACGACACGGGCAAACATCGACAGCGGATACGTGGTGGCATAAGCCACAGATGCATCGTCGCCACGCGTGATGTCGTTGGCATATGTCAGCGACATAGGATTAGCCATAGCCCCACTCACCATACCGGCCGATGTGGCAAAATCCAGCTTCCACACCCTCATGGATAGTATTGTCATAATCAGCGACGGCACAAGGGTGATGAAGAATCCTACGGCAATCCACAACAACCCATCGGCCCGCATGATCGTGTCGAGGAATTTAGCACCTGATTCCAGACCAAGACAGGCAAGGAACAGACTCAGACCTATGCCCCTCAGCATGAGGTTGGCACTGCGCGTCGTATAGGTCACAAGATGGAACTGCGGGCCAAAACGTCCGATTAGAATGCCAACAACGATCGGGCCACCTGCCAGTCCGAGTTTTACCGGCACAGAGATGCCCGGAATGACGATCGGAATAGATCCCACGATCAAAGATAGCACCAGACCGATGAAGATAGCAGCCAGATTGGGATCTTTAAGGTCCGTATCTGAATTGCCGACAAGATTGGCCACACGGTCGATGGCTTTGCTCTCGCCCACGATTGTGAGCTTGTCGCCGAGCTGCAGCACGAGGTTGGGTGTAGCGAGCAAACGCACTCCGGAGCGTGTGACACGGGAGATATTGACGGCAAAATTGTTGCGCAGCCTCAGCGAGCCAAGCCTGCGGCCGTTGAGTTGAGGTTTGCTGACTGAGATTGTTCGGGATATGAGGTTTTTATCTACTGTGTCCCAGTCGATATTGGGACGATTCCAGTCGCGCTTGCTTTTCTCGCCGAACAGGAGTGCGAGGCGCGGCAGGTCTTCCTCATTGGTTATAACTAACACACGATCCCCGCTCTCAAGTCTGTCGTCCGGACCGGGAATGCAGACATTGCTGTCGTGCCAGATGCGCGAGACCACAAAGCGGGTGTCGATCAATTGGCTTACCTGACGGAGCGACAGTCCGTTGATACCGGGATTAGTCACACAGAATTCTGCGACATATGTATGGTCGGCATCAGCCTGACTGTGCGACTCATAATCGGCGGGGCGCGCAACGAATTTCTTAATTATCACAAAGGCCAGTATCACACCTACGACACCGAGGGGATATGTGACGGCGCAACTCAGAGCAGCCCCATCTCCAGGCAATCCCATCTGGGCGAGAGCTTGCTGCGCCGCACCCAATGAAGGAGTATTGGTAGTCGCGCCACTGATGATTCCGACCATATCAGTCATAGGAATATGGAGCAGTACCGATATTGCTATGGCTGTGGCCGTGCCGGCAAGCACGAGTCCAAGTCCGAGCATATTGAGCTTGACACCTCCGCTGCGGAAAGAACTGAAAAAACCCGGACCTACCTTCAGTCCAAGTTCATAGACAAAAAGCATAAGACCGAAGTCTTCGGCATACTTGAGCATGCCGGGGTCGATGGCAAGACCGAGATGTCCGGCCATAATACCTGTAAAAAATACAAAGGCAACACCCAGCGAGATGCCGAAGAAACGCAACTTGCCAAGTCCAAGCCCACAGGCTATTATCACTGATATGACGCAGACAGCCTGCAACGGCGACTGCTCGAAAAAAAGGCTTTCAAACCAATTCATGCCTGCAAAGGTACATATATTTCCTCTGTAATATACAAAACCCAGGTCCGAAATCACTCAGAGACCGGCTTCGTGCCTTTTATATTCATATATTATCGCTAATTTTGCGGAGTGAATGATGACAATCCTATAGTATCAGGATTTGACAGCAGAAACGAAGCTGCGTCAATGACTATTGATTTCGCGTTGGCCAAACCTTTGGACAGGAGCGGATCGACTTGTGATGCCTACGAGTGTGTGGTGCAACGGCGGCGGGTGTTCGTCAAGCGACTCAAAGCCGAGTACCGCCACAATCCCCTCTACCGCGCGGCATTCGACAAGGAATATGACCTCGGGGTGTCGCTTAGTCATCCTTCCCTTCCCCGATATGTTGGTTTCGGTGGTGACTACATTGTCATGGATTTCATAGAGGGGGATACGCTTGCCGACCTGATTAAGCGCGATGACCCGCGGCTCAAAAACCGTAAGTTTGTCCGTCGATTGCTGCTTGAATTGGTCGATGTGGTGGATTACCTCCACCGTCGCAATATCGTGCACTGCGACATCAAGGCTGATAATGTCATCATCTCGCCCTACGACGACCGCCCAGCTACTCTCATCGACCTCGACAAGGCTTACACTTCATGGCTCGACTCGACCCACGGCAGCACTCAGAAATATGGGTGCGACAGCTGTGCCGACGGAGCTATTGATTTCCGTGGGATTGGCAAGATAGCGTCACAGTTCGGCCAGGAAAAAGTTGCACGAGTCTGCGAAATGGACGACGTGTCGGTGAAGTCTATCAAACAAGCACTCAGTCACGGCAATCGAAACGCTCTCTATCTCTCGGGCGCCGCTATGCTGATTCTTGGACTTGTACTTTCTTTGTGGCATTTTAAAGGGGATAACAACGACACAGAGCCATCGGTGGGCATCGAATCTACCGATGCGGAATTGGCTGTCTTACCCGACTCCTCAGGTATCGATGTGACGGAAGATTCCATACTTGCCCAATTACCTGACTCACTCGCTGAAAAACGGGCTGAATCCCATGTCGCAAAATCCGGAATAGACTACTCCTGGTTAGGCTCACTGGTCGCTTCCAACATGAGTAGATTCAATGCAGAACGCGACAGGATTTATAATCTGATGAACAGCGATACAGTGGCTAAAGCTACTGTCGACAAAGCTTTATTCAATTACATAAACGAAATGAATAAAACGTGTTACGCGATTTTCGATACCGCCGAAGTGCGCTTTCCGGATGTCTCAATCGATAAAGTTAGAAATGCCGTAGCCGACACCAAAGAGTACAATACATGGGTAAAAACCAACAAAGCTCTTTACAACAGGTACGACGCCTACTCCGATTCAATTGAACGGATATATACGATTGATGCCGAGTGGGCCGGCGAACTGATTGCGTCAAAGGCCAACCTCCTTCAGCCTGATATGGATAGACTCTACCGGATGCTTGAAAGCGATACAATATCAGTCAAATCAGTTTACAATGCATCAAATGAGCTGAGGGACAAATATTTGGACATAAAGCGTTCCATATATAAAGAAGCAAAGGAACGCCACCCACACATACGCCCGGGAAAGGTTGAATATCAGATCGACGGCAACCAGGAGTGGATGGCGCTGACAAAGAAAGTAGTCGCTCTAAATCGGGCGGTGAAGGATTATGGCCAAAAACATTCTAACAGATAATCTCCACCCCTGTCAGGCCGCCCTGCTTGGCCGCCTGATATGAGCCGAGGTGCTTCTTGTCGCGCTCCACATCGCTTATCAGCAATTCAAACCCCATGTAGAAGCCCGCGATAGTGAGAATGTCGCCCTTCATGAGCTTGCTGCCGCGCGATTCGTTGACAAGATACTTGTTTTCGCCCAAATAGCTCAACACCAACAGGCGGTTGGGATGATAAGTCACCTGTATCAGCTCACCCGGTAGCAAGTCGGCTGAGTCGATGCTTTCCACGGCGCGAAAATCAGATATTTCCACATCCTCACCCAAGTCTTTTGTCATAAGATTATAGTCGGGATAACCGAGATACTGTGCGATGATGTCGAGCGACGATGGGCGCGGATTGGCGGG
>OFGR01000138.1_pt1 | contig 74633 bp, 76 predicted proteins | sample 1521811 | NCBI WGS metagenome assembly OFGR01 (sample SAMEA3504098, study PRJEB24116) | mouse gut metagenome | biome: mouse gut; feature: mouse-associated habitat; material: faeces | place: Denmark | collected 2011 | reverse complement strand
AGCGCCAGCGCGCTCAATCTGCAAAAAGCTGCGCTTTTTGTTTCAATGGATTCAGCATTCGCAATTTTCTATTATATCAAAGATTGAGCGCCAGCGCGCTCAATCTTGTCTTGTATTTTGCTTGAAACCTAGAATATGAAACAATTTTGACCTTTCAGGAACGCGTAAACGCTTCCAGCTTCGTTTCAGTACTGTCAAGATCAATGCGTATCGTATCGCCCACTTTCACCTGATCGGCCAGTATCAGCTTTGCTGCTAGCGTCTCCACGTGCTTTTGGATATATCGTTTGAGTGGTCTTGCACCATATACTGGATCGTAACCATTCTCTACAATAAAATGCTGTGCCCTCTCAGAAATCTCTATTGCAAGCTCTTTATCTGCCAGACGTTTGTTAATGTCTGCCAGAATCAGATTTATAATTCCTCCAATATTATCTTTTGTAAGCGGTTTGAACAAAATCGTCTCGTCGAGTCTGTTCAAAAACTCTGGTCTGAAATGTGCTCTAAGCTCTCCCATTACCATATCCTGTGCAGCCGCCTCTATCTCTCCGTTGCCGTCAATCCCATCTAACAAGTACTGGGCGCCAATATTGGAAGTCATAATGAGTATGGTGTTCTTGAAATCGACTGTACGTCCCTGGGAATCTGTGATACGCCCATCATCTAATACCTGCAGCAAGATATTGAATACATCTGGATGTGCTTTCTCAACCTCATCAAACAATACAACGCTGTAAGGCTTTCTGCGCACTGCTTCTGTAAGCTGCCCCCCTTCGTCATAGCCAACATATCCCGGAGGCGCTCCAATCAGACGCGACACAGAATGTTTCTCCATATATTCACTCATATCAATGCGCACCATATTGGACTCATCATCAAAGAGAGACGCAGCAAGCGCTTTCGCAAGCTCTGTCTTGCCAACACCTGTTGGTCCCAAAAACAAGAAGGAACCAATTGGCTTATCTGGATCTTTAATTCCTGCCTTGGAACGAATAATCGCCTCTGTTACTTTTGTGACCCCCTCATCCTGCCCTATCACACGTTTATGAAGCTCCGTGTCAAGATGAAGTGTCTTGTTCCGTTCACTTTCATTGAGTTTTGTTACTGGAATTCCCGTCCAGCGTGAAATAATTTTAGCGATTTCATCATCTGATACATTTTCATGCACCAAAGACAATTCTCTGGCATTTGTCTTCTCTTCCTCCTGCTCTAGCTGTTTTTTCAGCTCTGGAAGCTTGCCATAACTTAGTTCTGCTGCTTTTTCAAGGTTCCCCTCACGCTGTGCAATCTGTATCTGATTGTTCAGCTCCTCAATATCTTCTCTCAACTTTGAAAGCCGTTCCACACACGCCTTTTCATTATCCCATTGTGCTTTTCGATTGTTAAAGTTGGATTTTTGTTCTGCCAGTTCTGCCTGAAGCGCTTCAAGGCGTTCCGCACTCAAACGATCCTCTTCTTTTTTGAGCGCCGCCACTTCAATCTCCATCTGCATAATCTTTCTTTGCAGTTCATCAAGCTCTGCAGGCATAGAATCAAGCTCTGTTTTTATCATCGCACAGGCTTCATCAACAAGATCTATCGCCTTATCCGGCAAAAAACGGTCTGTAATATAACGGTTTGAAAGCACTGCGGCGCTTACAAGAGCATTGTCCATGATCTTGACCCCATGAAATACTTCATAACGCTCCTTCAATCCTCTCAGAATACTGATGGTATCTTCCACTGTCGGTTCATCTACCATAACAGGCTGGAACCGTCTCTCAAGAGCAGGGTCTTTCTCAATATACTGCCGGTATTCGTCAAGCGTTGTCGCACCAATGCAATGCAGCTCACCTCTTGCAAGCATTGGTTTTAGCATATTTCCGGCATCCATAGCGCCGTCGGTCTTGCCTGCGCCTACAATTGTGTGCAGTTCATCAATAAACAGAATAATTTGTCCATCACTGTTTTTGACGTCTTCAAGAACAGCTTTTAACCGCTCTTCAAACTCTCCTCTGTATTTGGCGCCTGCTACCAATGCACCCATATCCAGAGAAAATATTTTTTTGTCCTTCAAGCCTTGCGGAACATCGCCACGTACAATCCGTTGTGCCAGCCCTTCAACTACTGCTGTCTTGCCCACGCCAGGTTCCCCAATCAGTACAGGGTTATTCTTTGTCTTTCTGGAAAGTATCCGAATAATATTCCTGATTTCATTGTCTCTGCCGATTACTGGGTCAAGCTTTTGTTTTCTCGCTTTTTCCACAAGATCCTGTCCATATTTTTCCAGTGTATCATAAGTTGCTTCAGGATTGTCGCTAGTTACTCTCTGATTGCCTCTGACCTCCGATAGCGCCTTTAAAAAGCGTTCTCTTGTAATGCCATATTCTCTAAATATTTCCTTTATTTCTTTATTTGGATTTTGAATCATTGCAAGAAACAAATGTTCAACAGATACATATTCATCTCCCATACGTTTTGCTTCATCTTCTGCACTGATTAACACTTTGTTGAGATACTGCCCTACATAAGGCTGCCCGCCCTGCACTTTGACTCTTTTTTCTAGTGCTTTTTTCACTCTGTCAACAAAATAATCCTTATTTATTTCCATTTTCTCTATCAGTTTCAATATCAGGCTGTCATCAATCGTCAGGAGGGCATAGAGAAGATGCTCCTGTTCAAGTTCCTGATTTCCATATTCAACAGCAAGCTTTTCACAGCCATTTACAGCCTCAATTGACTTCTGTGTAAACTTTTGAATATTCATAGTCATCCTCCTTTTTTATTCTGTGTTTTATTTGTTCTATACTTACTATAACACTTTTCTTTCATTTGTCAATTTAGTTTATAGTTTTATTATAAATTTTTACTTTTATTCTACCGATTTAATATAATGTGTGGTAAAATAGATTAGGTATGAAAGTTATAAAATTGGTGCGAAAGATGGTGTAACAATTATGGATCCAGCCACAGCTTATTTTCTCAAAAAATACTATCCACATGTCATAAAATGGTGGTTAGTAAACTATAATCCTGATGTGATCAGAATATGGCCTTCAAAGGCCGAGGAGGAGGAAGCGCTTCGTCTCGAAGCAGAAGAGGCAGAACAAATGGCACTTGAAGCGGAAGAATCATCGGACACAAGTCTCCTTGCACTGGATGAATCTGCATATAATGCTACTACTGGTTCTTATTCTGGTCTGTATGGACAAACGCAGCTCGATGCAGAGGGACAGGCCGCGCTTGATGTCATTATGAACACATACAATAAGCAAAACAACATTGACTTCCTAATATCGGGAGGCAATCCCTCAGAATACGACGGCAGGAAGAAAACCTATATTACAAATGATGACATCACAATTCCTTCTGATCAGGATGAGATTTTAAAGGAAGCAAATGAAATATATGAACGGTTACTTCGCGAAGCTGCTGAAGATGAAGAAAAAAAGAAAGCCGAAATAGAAGCAGCACGTCAAAGTGCCCAACAGCAATATTCATAGCTGCGTGTTAATTTGAAGACTTTTACAAAAAACAGAGTACACCTGTACGAGAACTTCGTATAGTTGTACTCTGTTTTTTATGAAAAATGATCTTTGACAAAATAGTTAATTACATTTATTTTTTAGTTCTTCCCACCTTTTGTCAATCTCTTCCTGAAATTTTCCAATCAATGCTTCATTTTCTTTTTTAAACAAATGTTTGAATCGTTTCTGCGGTTTTAGAAATTCTTCAATCGGCATTTTGTTCTTTGGTTCATAATTTAGTATCCATCTGCCGTCAATGACTTCAAATAAAGGCCAATAACATGTTTCAACTGCCATTTTACAAAGATTCATCATCTCACTTGGCTCATATCCCCATCCTCGTGGACATGGAGACATTACATTCAAAAATGCCGCACCTGGCGTGTAAATAGCTTTTTGCGCTTTGGTATATAAATCTTTAAAATTTGATGTAAATGTACTCTGCCCTACATAAGGTATATGATGTTCTGCCATGATTGCTGCCAAATCTTTTCTTATCTGCACCTTTCCGGCAGACACTGTTCCAGCAGGTGTTGTCGTTGTATCCGCATACTGCGGTGTTGCTGAAGATCGCTGTGTACCAGTATTCATATAAGCGCCATTATCATAGCACACATAAACCATATCATGACCGCGTTCCATGGCGCCTGATAAAGACTGAAAACCAATATCATAGGTTCCGCCATCACCGCCGAACGTTATAAATTTAAACGTGTCGTTAATTTTTCCCTTCTTTTTCAATACATGATATGCAGTCTCCACACCAGAAAGCGTTGCTCCTGCGTTTTCAAATGCATTGTGAATATAACTGTCTTCATAAGCGGTGTATGGATACATATAAGAAGAAACCTCCAGACAACCTGTTGCATTTCCAATGACTGCCTTATCTCCCTCTTCCAATGCTCTAAGCACCGTCCGAACTGTAATTGTGCCGCCGCACCCTGCACACATTCTATGCCCTGGCGCAAGGCGTTCTGGTTTGCTCATTACTTCTTTAAAATTATATGTTGTCTGTTTCATGCCTCTAATCCTCCGTGTTCTTTAGAGGAGCTTTCCTCCACTGACTGTCTCCGGCGCAAACCTATGTAGTCGTACATTCCTGTAACTGTTTTTGTATCTGCAATCTTTTCCAGATTTTCATAAACGGTCTTAAAATCTGAAACAGTAATATCACGGCCTCCAAGACCATAAAAATAGTTCACTGTTTCCGCATTACAACGCGCCTGGTACATTGCCGCGCGCACCTCAGCTCCAAGCGGTCCGCTTGTAGCCGCAAACATCTCGCTTCTGTCCATAATTGCCACAGCCTTTACTTTCGAAAGCGCAGCAGCAATCTCTTCCTCAGGAAATGGACGAAATACTCTAATCTTAATCAATCCTACTTTTTTGCCAGTCGTATTTCGAATTTCATCAATCGCCGCCTTGCAAGTACCTGCAGCCGATCCGATAATCACAACGGCATATTCTGCGTCTTCCATTTGATATGCTTCAAAAAAACTGTATTTGCGTCCTGTCAATTCCTCAAACTTTGCTGCAACCTCCAATATAACCTGCTTTGCCTGAATCATTGCCTCACGCTGCGCACGCTTTGTTTCCATATAATAATTGGAAACGGCATAGGGGCCTACTGCCATTTTTTCATTCGGATTAAGAAGATAATGTTCCGGTTCATACGCTCCCACAAAATGTTTTACCTTATCATCCTCTTCCAAAAGAATATTTTCTACACCATGGCTTGTGATAAATCCGTCTTGACAAACCATCACGGGAAGATGCACCCTCTTATCCTCTGCAATCGGAAATGCCTGTATAAAATTATCATACACTTCCTGATTGGATTCTGCATAAATTTGAATCCATCCTGTATCTCTCGCTCCCATACTGTCTGAATGATCCGCATTGATATTAATTGGCCCCGAAAGCGCTCTGTTAACCAATGCCAGTACAATAGGAAGTCTGTTCGATGCTGCTACATACAGTTCCTCCCACATCAGCGCCATACCGCATGAGGATGTTGCTGTTATCGCTCTTGCACCGGCAGCCGATGCACCAATCGTAGCACTCATTGCGCTGTGCTCACTCTCTACATGTATAAATTCTGTATCAATATCACCATTTGCAATATAGTTTGCTACATATTGCGGTATCTCAGTTGATGGTGTTATCGGAAAAGCCGGCATAACATCTGGATTGATCTGCTTGATAGCATATGCCACTGCTTCATTTCCTGATAGACGTTCTCTGATTGCCATTTTATTTGCCCTCCTTCATATGTATCGCACCAAACGGACATACTTTTGCACAGATGCCGCAGCCCTTGCAGTGATCATAGTCAAATTCTTCTCTCTTCCCCGCTGTTACTGGAATCGATGAATCTGGACAAACTGGTGTACACAAAAGGCATTGTTTACATTTTTCCTGTTCCCACACAGGAGTAGCTGTTCTCCACTCTCCTGTACAAAAATCCTTTGAAGTTGCCGCCTCAAACAGCTTATTTCCCTCCGTAATATCCTGCCATGGGCTTTGCTCATTAATTCTGTCCTGTATCTTTTCATTCGCCATAAAAATCCCCCTATTTTACATCTGCTGCCGTCTTTCAATCGCCATCAAGCAGCAAAAAATCCTTATCAAACGTCAAATGCAAGCTCAAGCGCCAGCATATTACCATCAATTACCTCTGGTTTTTTTGCAAATTTATGTTCAAAAGAAGCCCTCATCTCTGAAAGAAATGCATCTTTTTCCATCACGTTTGTTGCTGCCACGGTTGCTGCAAGCATTGGTGAATTAGGATAATTTTTTCCGAGTGCCTTCATTGATATCTCTTTGGCATCAACCGTATATACTGCCCCTGAATATCCATGAAGGTGTACTGCAATTTCCTCTTTACTGCGCGCAGTATTAATAATCACGGCGCCTTCTGGATTCAATCCTTTCGTCACATCAATGCTTTCTAATAAACTCTCATCTACTACCACTACATAATCTGGTTCATAAATATTGGAATGAACTGTAATTGGACTGCTACTAATTCGATTATAAGCAGTAATCGGTGCGCCCATTCTCTCTGGTCCATATTCCGGAAATCCCTGTACATACTTTCCTGTCTTAAACGCTACATCCGCCAGCAAAAGCGCTGCCGTTTTTGCTCCCTGACCGCCGCGCCCATGCCACCTGATTTCTACTGTATCTTTCATTTTTGCAAAAATACTCCTTTCAAATTTGATTTTCCCGTTTTTTCAGCCATCTCAGTGAATCTGCTATCAATCCAAAAATACGTGCATTTGCTTCCCATTCCTGTTCTAAGCATTGGATAGTAACAATAACCTCTCTGCCTTCATAAACTCCAAGCAAAAAAATATTATAAAAGCAGTATCCTGTAACACAGGATAAATACTGTATCTCACCAAAAGACCGCCCATTTATCATTCGCTTTGCAATCTGCTGCCCTTCAAATTGTTTGATTCCTCTACAAAATCCTTTATAGTATTCATTTAACCTTAAATCAATCTCCTCAACTGTCAGATCCGCACCACCCCTAGTAACATTAACCACTGTCTTTCTGTCTTTGGAAAGCCAGCTATACTGTGATGAGCCAAATGTGTCTGTCAGTTCCAGATTAGATGGAATCATAATTTCCATCCCTTCATCATAAAGATGGTATGTATTATAAAGCATACCTGCCCCTTCTGTATCTGTAAATTTTATTTTGCACCAAGCGATTGCTGTGTCTCAAAAGTAAACGCTGTCACTACATGGTGACAGCGTTCATATCATTCTTCAACACTGTAGTTTGGTGCCTCTTTTGTAATATGAATATCATGCGGGTGGCTCTCTCTAAGAGCAGCAGCAGAAATCTTAACAAATCTTCCATTATTCTTCAGCTCTTCAATCGTTGCAGTTCCGCAATATCCCATACCAGAACGCAAACCGCCCATAAGCTGGAATACGGTATCTTCAACATTTCCCTTATAAGGAACTCGTCCCTCAACTCCCTCTGGCACAAGTTTCTTGGCGTCAGACTGGAAATAGCGGTCTTTGCTTCCATTTTCCATTGCTGAAATAGAACCCATACCTCTATATACCTTATATTTTCTTCCCTGAAACAGCTCAAATGTTCCTGGGCTTTCCTCACATCCTGCAAAAATGCTACCCATCATACAAACATTTCCGCCCGCTGCAATTGCTTTTGTCATATCTCCTGAATATTTGATGCCGCCATCTGCAATAATTGGAACCCCATACTCTTTAGCCACAGAATAAGAATCCATAATTGCTGTAATCTGAGGAACACCAATCCCCGCAACAACACGCGTTGTACAAATCGATCCAGGACCTATTCCTACCTTAACAGCATCGGCTCCGGCATCAATCAGCGCCCTTGTACCATCGCCCGTTGCAACATTTCCTGCAATCACCTGCAAATCAGGATATTTTTCTTTAATCATTCTCAGACAATTGAGTACATTCTCAGAATGTCCATGTGCACTGTCAAGAACAACCACATCTACTTTTGCATCAATTAATGCTCCCACACGGTCAAGCACATTCGCTGTGATGCCCACTCCTGCGCCACATAAAAGTCTTCCCTGAGTATCCTTTGCAGCAAGTGGATATTTGATTGTCTTTTCAATATCCTTAATTGTAATAAGACCTTTTAAATTGTATTTTTCATCAACGATTGGAAGCTTTTCTTTTCTTGCATCTGCAAGTATTTTTTTTGCTTCGTCCAGCGTAATTCCTTCCTTTGCTGTAATCAACCCTTCTGACGTCATGGACTCTTTTATTTTTTTCGAGTAATCTGTCTCAAACTTTAAATCGCGGTTTGTGATAATGCCTACAAGTTTTCTGCCTTCAGTAATCGGCACACCTGAAATTCTAAACTTTGCCATCAGTGCATCTGCATCACCAAGCGTATGATTTGGAGTCAGTGAAAAAGGATCGGTGATAACACCGTTTTCAGAACGCTTTACCTTGTCCACTTCTTCTGCCTGCTCTTCAATCGACATATTTTTGTGAATGATGCCAATACCGCCCTGCCTTGCCATAGCAATTGCCATTCTGTGTTCTGTAACTGTGTCCATTCCCGCACTCATCATAGGAATGTGAAGCTTGATTTTTTTTGTCAACCATGTTGTTAAGTCAACTTGATTTGGAATTACCTGTGAATAACTTGGTACTAACAATACATCATCAAACGTAATTCCTTCGCCGATTATATGACCCATTTCTCTTCCTCCTGTAAATTTTTTATAAAATATTTTTAAAATTATACTAAAGCAAGAACTACTTGTCAACTGTCATACTGCCCAAACTTAATCTAATCGAGTAGGGGAGCAACCTTCTCCACTACTCGCGGCGCCCCGCCTTGCGGCATACGATCCGCTGAACTGTTACCTAACTTGTATTAATCCGTAAATACCTTTCTTGGTATAATTCCCTTAACGGTCTTGACAAAATCCTCTGTCAAATTCATTACATATTTCTGGCTTCCCTCATAAAAAATCCAATAAAGTTTTTGTTCTGGCAAATCATGCCCTGCACTGAAATCTTTTGCTTTTACCTGACGATTTCTATAAGAATCAAGCTGATGGGATTTTTCAGGTGCTATAATCTCTATTTTATTCACATCAATCTGTGCAACTCTCTTTCTTCTTGTCTTTGCCATAATCTTATCAACTGTGATTTCCTTATCAAGGTAGAGATACTCATACTCAATATCTGTCCATTGAAATACAAAATAGTCAAGGACTCCAAATAAAAGCACTCCAATAAAGAAATACACAAATCCTGTTCTCAGTGTTAAAAGCCCTAGCAAAACGGTAGGAACCATACACGCTATCCTAGCAAGCGTCTCTTTTGCTCCCCTGTCTTTTTTAATTAGTAATTCCTTATAGCTTTCGTTCATAATGTAATTCCTTCCTTATCGTCTATTATTATGTGGAAACATATACCATAGCTGCACATGAAACCCCTTTTTATATATTAAAACATTATTTTAAAACAAATCAACTCATTATTCAATATTTAGAAAAAATTTATAGTATGTGAGTTGACATCTTACTAATTTTGCATATATCATATATCTTAATTTAATGTACTCTCGGAACCTTGCCGCAATATCAGGCACCAAGGGACTCCGAGAGTATATAGTTTATCATTACGGAGGTACTACCATGGAGATTTACAATAAAAATCGCGATAACAACCATTCTTTGCATGATGAAATACGCGAACAAAATGCCAAGCTTAAAGATGCTCCTTTTCGAGAAAAACTTGACTATTTCAAAGAATATTATCTCAAAATGACAATCGGCATTCTAGCCTGCGTCATTCTGATAGGTTCTATTTTATATACCATGCTCACTTCCCCTTCTGATACTGCGTTTGCTGCATTCTTCTTTAATGACACCGGCGATTCTTCTAGTACAGCGCTTATAGACGGATTTGTAGAGCATATGGGGATTGATACCAAAGAATACAATGCATATATTGATACGAGCCTAAACTATACTTCCGAAAACGCAGACATGGATATATACGCAGGCCTTGAAAAAACCATGGCTGTTATCATGGCAAAAGAACTTGATGTTATTGTAGGAGACACTGATACCATTGATTACTTTTCCAAGGGCAGTTGTTTCCATGATGTCTCGACCATTCTTCCCGAAGATCTTCTGGAACAGTACAAAGACAAGCTGTACTATGCAAAGGTGGAGGATAGCGATACTGTGATACCTGTGGGTATCTTTGTCACAGATTCTCCGAAACTTAATGAACAGTACTATTATATCAATAAAGAACCTGTTTTAGGATTTATTATCAATTCTGATAATGTTGATACTGCCATACAATTTCTAAAATATCTCTATATGGAAGATTAATTGTTTGTTTCATTTTGCCAAGAGCAGGGACAAACTGTCCCTACTCTATTGGAATTACAGCAGCATCTTGTATCGGCGGCTGTCCCTCTGCTGCTGGATCGACAACTACTGGTGGATCTATTCCAACTGCGGGCGGCAGTATATCCATTCCTGGCTGTTCTACACCGATTCCTGGTGCCTGTATATCCATTCCTGGCTGTTCTATACCGATTCCTGGTGCCTGTATATCCATTCCTGGCTGTTCCACACCGATTCCTGGTGCCTGTATATCCATTCCTGGCTGTTCTACACCGATTCCCGGCTGTTCCATATCTATTGCAGGCTCTGCCTCCTCTGGTATTTGCGTATCTTCCGTTTCCGGTTCTGATGATACCCACTCTGTTCCGCCAAGCTGATAACACAGAACTGGCATTCCTTTTTCTATATTCTCGTAGATAATCTGTGCTACATCAGGCGGAAGGTTAATGCACCCATGCGAACCATTTTTCTTATAAATATTTTTGCCGTAACTCTTTCTCCAAGAACTGTCATGCATTCCAATATTTCCATTAAATGGCATCCAATAAGATACAGGCGTTGCATAATTAGCACCTTTGAGTGTTGTATTTCGTTCTTTATAAGTCAATGGAAAAGCGCCTGCTGGTGTTGCCCACCCCCTTGATTCATTACCTGACACAAAATCAGACTCCACTATCAGTTCTCCATCTTTGTATAAAAATAAATGCTGTGCAGAAAGATTAATTTCCACATATGTATCTCCATAATCAGGCTTACTATGACTTGCAGCAGTCTGGAAATAGACAGGTTCTCTGTCCTGGCTCTCACAAGCCAAAAGTGCTGCCTCAAGAGCGTCTACCTCTTCTGGCTGATTAATCAGCCATCCATAGGGACCTCCTTTGATTGTCACTGTCTCCCCATAAGAAGTTTCAAACTCTTTAGAGGAATACCCTGTATTATATTTCTTGGCAAGACCTTTGACAAATTCCTGAATCCGTTCCTTGTCAAAAACAATCCCGCCTTTCTCATCTTCTGACATCCATTCATAAAAAATCGTTGCATCTAAAATCTCGGTATTTTCATCAAAATGATATACAATTTGAGTATCTAAATGCTGCTTCCACAAATTATATCGTTCGTTCAAAGACTGGTTATCTTGGTAAATCTTTGGTTCTTCATACAGCTCTAAATCCTCCAAAGAAATATGTGAAACAACATTTTCAACAGCCTCTACAACCTGTTCCCGAAATGCTTTTACTTTTATCAAGCTGCCTTTTATTTCCGGAACAATATGTATCCCATTATCTGTATCATATGTTAAATATGCATCCTCTGGCTGCACCATTTTTTTGCTATCCATACAGGAGAGACCTTTTATCAGACTTTCTAGCTTTTTCTTATCATAATCTGCCATTACAGAAATCTCATATCTTGTATGCGGAAATAAATTAATTCCCCATTTCCAAAACTTCTGATTCGCAATGAGCTGCGCTATCATATCCGCATCTTCAAATTGAAATGTCAGCCCAAAGTCTTTTCCATAAAGAATTTCTTCCTTGTCATCCCGTGTCTGGATATATAGTGCATAGTCTTTTGACAAATGATTCAAATCCTCCTGTACCTGCTCTGCTGTCATTCCTGATACATCTATCTCATTTATCATTACATTTGGGAAAAAACGATTCTTATACTGCAGCCCAATCAAAAGATAAATGAGCGCAAAACACAGAATCATTCCTCCTAAAATACTAAAATATAAGGCCCTTCTTTTCGTTGCCTTTGCTACTTTTTCTGTCATATGAATTTCTCGCTTTCCTATGTAAACTCTACTTATTAACCTGAATTCGTTTAGCATAGGGCGCATTAAATATTTAACGCGCCCTATGCCAATATAGGTTTTAACCAAACATACAATATACTATAATGAAAGCAGCCATTAAAATCAACTGATTTTTATCAAATCCAGAAATTGCCTGTAACCTTTCAGCTTCGTCACATATTTACAGCCCTTTAAAGGTTCAATCCCTTTATTACTTCTGCGAGCGTATCGGCTGACTGTTTTAGCTTTATCTGCTCCTCTTGGCTCAAAGAAATAGGCACTCTTGTCTCTACACCGCAACTGCCTACAACCGCCGGCATACTCAATGCCATGCCTTCTATTCCATATTCCCCATGAATCATTCTTGATATTGGGAGAATAGCACGGTCATTTCTTACAATTGCTTCACAGATACGTCTCACCGACATTGCAATACCATAATAAGTTGCCCGTTTTTTGGAAATGATTTCATAAGCACTATTCTTTACTTCTTCTGCAATTCTCTCCATAGATTCTTCATGCTGGAAATGTCCGCGCATCTCACAAAAATCATTTAATGGCACACCGGAAACATTTGCGCTGCTCCATGCTGCAATCTCACTGTCTCCATGTTCACCAATAATAAATGCATGAACACTTTTGCTGTCTACATCCAAATGTTCTCCCAGCTTATATTTTAATCTGGCGCTGTCAAGAACGGTTCCAGAACCAATGACTCTGTTTTCAGGCATGTTGCCCAGTTTACATGCTGTATATGTGAGGATATCGACAGGATTGGAAACAATTAATAAAATGCCCTCATAATTTCTGCTTGCAATCTGAGGTATAATACTTTTAAATATTTCTACATTCTTGTGCACAAGATCCAATCTTGTCTCGTCTGGTTTCTGGTTTGCTCCTGCTGTTACAATCACAATTGCAGCATCTGTGATATCATCATAACCCCCTGCATAAATATCAACATGCCCTACAAATGGGATACCATGCGCAATATCAAGAGCTTCTCCCTCTGCTCTGTCGTGGTCTGCATCTATCAATACCATCTCAGAGAACAAGCCACTCTGCATCAGGCAGAATGCAATCGTAGACCCCACGAAACCGCACCCAATAATTGCTACCTTTCTGTTGTTAATCACTACTTTTTCCATTATAATATAACCTCCTTATTTCTTTAATCGAGTAGGGAAGTTTCGTCTTCTTCCTACTCGCGCGCCGGACGCGGACAGCTTTTGCTGCATAATTCCTCTTCGCGTTCGTGTGCATAAAAAGCATGGTCCATTGTAAAACCATGCCTGATTATCAAATCACTACTATCATATTATGGCAAGTGGAATGATACTTTTACTAACCTTCCCAAAATTTTTGAAATATATTCACCCATTCCTTCTGATGCCTAATACTCTAATGGTTTTCTGATTTCCATTAATTCTTTCATCTTTAGAAGGACTGCAAGGTATACGCCATTTTGAACACCTTCTGCCCACATTGCACCTTTCACATCGCCTTTTATCACATATTTTGACAAGATATCCCCCAAAACAGTGATATCCTGCAAAGAACATGCCTCAATCACACGAAGTTCATCTTTTTCTGTCTTCATACGATATCTCGAAAAGGTATATACGTAATTTCTATTTAAAAAATCTGTCTTTTTGACTTCTTTTACAAAATTGAGCAGTGTCGAATCATATACTGGCACTGTCAAGGAACTCTTATCAATTCCTTCACCACTAAAAATACTTGATGTAGCAGTCCCACTGACATTTTGAAGCCATGACAAATATTTCATCAGCCTCGCTACATCTTCCTGATAGCAAATGATAATTTCATCTCTCGAAAGCTTCATGCTCTCCTGCATATTCGTCCTCCATTCTAGTTCTCTCTGCATACGGCTACTTTTATTCTATCATAAAACATCAAAATGTACAGCAGTTATTGTAAAAATTTGGTTGCATATAGTAACAGTCCGTTACTGTTCACAACCGCGCCATGCACTTGCTGCATGGTGTCGGAGCAAGCGCCAAAATGCGTGCTTTTTCGCATTTTGTGTGCATCAGTTGTTGCAATTCACACCCAAATCGTTGTAAATGTATGTGAAATCTGGCGTATGTGTGAATTGCAGCAACAGTTCAGCCATGCAAAATTTATCGTAATAATACTTGTTCTCTTCCATCTTGGATATTATAATAGGAAACATATTTTAAAATAAAGGAGTGTTTCCTATGCGAATTTTGCGTTTTTTCATCAAACTGCTGTCATTTGTGCCGGCCTTAATCATCATGTATATTATTTTTTCCTTTTCTGCTCAAGATGGGACTGCCAGTTCCATGCAAAGCTATAAAGTTACCAAAAAAATTGTAACCACTGCTGACAGAATGCTTGACTTAGAGCTTACCGAGCAGCAGACAAACCGCTGTATTCGGAAAATACACTACTATATTCGGAAACTTGCTCACTTTACAGAATATTTTCTGCTTGCAGTATCCGTCTCTGTACCATTGTATGTTTATGGCATACGCGGTATATGGCTCGTGATAACTGCTGGTATTTTATGCAGCGGTTTTGCAGCACTCGATGAATTTCATCAGCTCTTCGTACAGGGACGCGGTGCCTCTGTCCGCGATGTTATTATTGATAGCTGCGGAGCGCTTGTCGGCATTTTCATTGTAAGAATTTTAGGGTATATCACCAGAAAAACGCTGGTAGAACCACTATGCCGGCACAAAAGGCAAAATCCATATCCCTCACAGCGCTGTACTAGTACCCCGTTCAGCTAAAAATTATATTTGAGCCAGTTTTTGCAAAGCTGCATCCACTGTTCACATTGTGGTTCAATTTCCTTCCCCGCAGCCATGCCGTTTCCTTTGTAGCAAGCGCACTCCCGTGTACCCCATGCGGAAATACATGGTATTCAAATTTGATGCCTGCCTTTCTGAGCGCTGATGCAAACATCAAAGAATTTTCAAGTGGCACAGACCCATCTTCAAATGTGTGCCACATAAATACAGGGGGAACGCTTTCTGTTACCTGATTTTCGAGGCTTAGTTCCTTCTCAAGCAAAGGATCTGCCTTGCTACCCATTAAATTGACAAAACTGCCTTTATGTGCAAATTCTCCTGCTGTTATTACAGGATAGGCAAGTATCATTCCATTTGGTTGATACCATTCCCTTTTTTGGCCCATCTCCTTTTCAAGCCAGTCTTTGTCCCAAAAGCAGCCAAGACTTGCAGCCAGATGCCCACCTGCTGAAAAACCTGCCACAATAATTTTGTCTCGGTCAACGGCATATTCTTTTGCATGTTCCCTGATATATGCTACTGACCATGCAAGCTCCATCAGCGCTTGCGGATGTTCTGCTCCCTGCCTTGAAATATCATACCAAAGAACCGCCGCATGACACCCTGCAGTTAGAAACTGAAATGCTATTGGTTCTCCTTCCCTGACTGATACATGTTCATATCCGCCACCTGGACAAATTAAAACCAATGGACGTTTGCGATCCCCATAAGTTTCTGGATAACTTTCGTGGAGATACAAGAAAAGCGTTGCCTGCACAGCATTTCCAATCTCCACTTTCACACGTTCATATATCATATAATTTCTCCTATTTTAAAGTCGCTGCGCGACGGCTCTTAAGCAACAGTCTCTTCGATGCCCTCTTCTGAGAGGAATTTTCTCTCCTGAAAATCCCTCTCTTGCATCTTCGCGACTTTTGTTTTTATCGCTGCAAAAACTGACACAGCTTACTTAAATATGACTGGCCTTTCTTTCTGTGCTACTGCGATATATGTTTTACCTTCGTTAAGCTGAATTTCATTTCCAAAGTCATCATAATATACAGTAGGCGTATATTCCCCTGTTTTCTGCCAGGTCACATGAATACACTTTCCCTTGGTAAAATAATATCCGTCCTCTGTATTGTCAATATTTTGAAAATACAAATATCCTTTTGCGTCTAATCTGCACCACTTTGTATTTTGAACAATCACATTGGCAAACTTAAGCTGTTGTCCATTTAATCCATCTGTCTGCGGCTTTCCATGGATGGATTTATAATACATACCATCTGTTGGGTTATAGACAAATGAACTTTTGGTATATGGAAAGATCTGTGACAAATCTATTGCATTTGCTGCTACTGCCCCTACACCATATTGTTCTAGAGTATTGACTCCATCTGCAAATGTGAAATGTTTCGGATTATAAAATCCTTCTCTTATATTGAGGGAATAACCAAGCTGGGCACAAGCATTTATAATACCTGGTGCACTTGTATATGCATTGTGAGGCGCTTTTTTGTCAGATGTTCTAAAAAATGCTTCGGAACCTGGCGCACCTCCACCTACACCATACTGGTTGGTGCCAGATATATTGTTGATATCTGCTGCCGTAATTCTATCTTTCATATAGACAACACCACCAAAGTGAATCAAAATCGGATCCCACTCTGTTGCCTGGGGAATATAATAAGCCCTACAACTTCTGACATTTCCAATTTTTGCAAGTCCAGTCCAGTTGTTCATTACTGCCAACTGCCGTGAAATTTCACCCTCCTCCATCATTTCATACAATATATCTGCATTGCTGATACCATAGGAGGGCTGTGCTACCTTATCGGTGGGCATCATCACTGCGATTGGTCTGATTATTGTCTGTTCCACAGGCACCCACTCATTTGTATATACACTCCTGACATATCCCGGAAGAACTTCATCTGCTTTTGCCACTGCTGCTGGAGATATGCTATTTCCCGCCATGACTGCAACGGTAGCGGCGGCAAGTACCGTTGCCGCAATTTTTTTCAGAGCTGTTTTTATTGTTCTTTTTTTCATTCTATAATCTCCCTTCTACGATTAAAAATTATATCCTAACTGCCTTTCTAAGTTTTGATTTCAATCTCTGAAGTGCATTGTCTGTAGACTTTTCATCTCTTGAAAGTACCTTTGCTATTTGTGAATAGCTCATACCTGTTATATACAAATCAAGTACCTGCTTTTCAAAGCTGCTCAGTTCCTTATCTATGATAGCTTCTATATCTGCCACATTCTCTTTGTCTATTAGAAGCTGCTCTGGATTTGTTTCCACCTCTGATGCAAGTACATTCACAAGTTCCATGCCGCTGCTTTCGCCTTCCGTTTCTGCCATATCTGCATAAAGCGAAATATATGTATTTAGCGGTGCATGTTTTTCTCTGCGCGATGCCTGTACTGCATTATACATTTGACGTGATACACACAAGTCTGCAAATGTATAAAAGCTGGCATCTCTTCCTGCGTCAAAATCTCTCACTGCCTTAAAAAGCCCTATCATGCCTTCCTGTATCAGATCATCATTGTCGGCGCCAAGAATATACATAGACTTTGCTTTTTTCCGCACTAAATTTTTGTATTTATCAATAATATAATCTGTTATCTGTGTCTCACCGTCTTTTAGCCTGTCTATCAGTTGCTCATCTGTTAAACTAAAATATATATCTGACATCTATCGCCCGATACCCCCTGCTCTTATCAATTTGTATCCGAATGCATGTCCAAAAATATTATAGAACCATAAATTGTATTCACGAAATACCATTCATTCTCTGTCTAACAATCTCATAAGCCAGTACCCCAGCAGCAACAGAAGCATTTAGCGAATCAATTTCACCCTTCATTGGTATTGATGCTGCAAAATCACATTTTTCCTTGACAAGCCTGCCTACCCCTTCTCCCTCATTTCCAATCACAAGCCCTATTGGACCCTTCAAATCAAGCTGATACATGGAAGTTCCATTCATATCCGCACATACAAACCAGATACCCTCTTTCTTTAACTCCTCAATCGTCCTGCCAATATTGGTAACTCTGGCTACGGGAGTATAATTGAGCGCACCTGCAGAAGCCTTTGCCACAGTTGCAGTCAGCCCTGCTGCACGGTTTTTGGGGATAATGACGCCGTGGGCTCCCACAAGATTTGCAGTCCTTATAATAGCCCCCAAATTATGCGGATCTTCAATATTATCGAGCAAAAAAAGAAATGGCGGTTCTCCTTTTTTGTGTGCAGATGCAAGGATATCATCAACCTGTGCATATTCATATGCCGCAATATACGCAATTACGCCCTGATGCCTGCCTGTCACACTCAACTGATCCAGTCTTTCCTTTGTCACAAATTTTGTGATTGTATTGTGTTTTTTTGCTTCTCTCTTGATCGTCTGAATCGGGCCATCTTGGAGGCCATCTTGGATCAAAAGCTTGTCAACAGGTTTTCCTGCACGGTAAGCTTCTATAACAGCATTTCTGCCTTCTATTGTAAATTCGTTTCCTGTTGTATCTGGATACTCCTTGGAAACCGTTCCGGTAAATGTTTCGTTTTTCATATAAATCCCCTCTGTCGCCTCAATATAGACAGTGCCTTTTGCTACCTTAGAAGTATTTTCACACGATTATCTGTGCTTCTTCCAAAGACTGCCCAATAATCTGTGTAATTCTTTCCATGTTGTCTTTTAGAAAAAGATAACCACACAATGCCTCAAAGCCGGTCGCTTTGTGATAATCAGAAAGACTAGCATTTTTCGCCGAAGAATTTGTTTTTGTATTTTTCCCTCTTCTATAGACTTCCTGTTCCTCTTCTGTGAGGCTCTCATATACTGCCTCTATCATTTTAGCCTGTGTCTGAGCACATACTATTTTTGTTGTATGCCTATGCAGCGTATTAGCAGCACGCTGTCCCTTTTCTACAATCAATGTTCTGATAATAATTTCAAATACCGCATCACCAATATAGGCCAGCGTGAGGGGGGAATATGTTCTGATATCTACTCCCCCGCTGCCAAATTCTTTATGAATCTGCGAAAGCATACTGCGTTCATTTAAGCCTTCTTCCATTTAACACCTTCTCGTGTATCCTCCAATACGATACCCTTCTCTAATAATTCATTGCGGATTGCATCTGCCTTTGCAAAATCCTTTGCCTTTTTTGCCGCGGTTCTCTCCTCAATTCTTGCAAGAACATAACTTTCGAGCTCTGCATCTATAGCATTTTCTGCCTCTTTTGCCGCGTATGCTGTTGTCAAGTCAAGAGAAAGCACCTCATCAAAGCTCTCTGCCAGTGCATATTTCGTGCTATCTGAGATATCATCCTTAAGCATATCATACAACACCGTAATTGCCATCGAAGAATTAAGATCATCGCACAGTGCAGACGCAAATTTTTCCTTATACAATGCAAATTTTTCAGAATCTATGGCGCCCGTTTTGTCAAGCAGACCAATTTTCTTGATAAGCTTTTCATACGCAGCACTCATATTATCAAGAACTTCATAAGAAAATTCCAACGGCTTCCGATAATGTGACTGCAAACAGAAAAATCTGTACACCACAGGATTGTATCCCTTGGATTCTAACAATGACACTGTCAGAAAATCACCTTTTGACTTACTCATCTTTCCCGTTATGTCATTGAGATGATGCACATGAAACCAATAGTTACACCACTTATGCCCAATATAAGATTCACTCTGTGCAATCTCATTTGTATGATGCGGAAAAATATTATCTACACCGCCACAATGAATATCCATATATTCACCTAGGTGTTTCATACTGATGCAAGAGCATTCAATATGCCAGCCCGGATATCCAACTCCCCAAGGACTTTCCCATTTCAGTTCCTGATCTGCAAATTTTGATTTGGTAAACCATAGTACAAAGTCACTTTTATTTTTCTTGTTCTCATCGACATCAACATCATCACGCACACCAACTAAAAGTTCCTTTTCACTCTGGCTTGAAAATACATAGTACTCCTGAAGTCTTGAAGTATCAAAATAAATATTGCCGCCACTTTTATATGCATACCCCTTTTCTATCAAAACTTCTATCATATGAATAAATTCTGTGATACAATTTGTTGCAGGCTCTACCACATCTGGGGTTTTGATATTCAATTTTCTGCAGTCCTCAAAAAATGCATCTGTGTAAAAGCGGGCAATCTCCAAAACAGTCTTGTGCTCCCTTTTTGCCCCTTTCAGCATTTTATCCTCACCCGTATCCGCATCACTCGAAAGATGCCCTACATCTGTAATATTCATGACACGCTTTACATCATAGCCAATATAACGCAAAGTCTTTTCCAGTAAATCCTCCATAATATAACATCTCAAGTTTCCAATATGCGCATAGTGGTATACCGTAGGTCCGCATGTATACATTGCAGCCTTACCATCAATATTAGGGATAAACTGCTCCACTTTTTTTGTCAGTGTGTTGTAAAAGGACAATTTATTTTCCATTTTCTATCAAAACCTCCAAATGTATCTGATTACAGCTCCTTTTTAAGCTGTTTTACCTGTCGCTCTAATTCTAAAATCCTGTTTGTCATCTCACTGTTTGCGTATTGCAAACTTTTGATATCCTCATTTACAGGGTCTGGAAGATCGGTCTGGTTCAACTCTTCTCGCACAAGTTTCTGATTATTGCGTTTTACAATTCTACCCGGAACCCCTACAACCGTGCAGTTGGGCGGAACTTCCTCTATCACCACGCTTCCTGCCCCGATCTTGGAATTCTCTCCAACTTTGAAAGAACCAATAATTTTTGCGCCTGCGCTAATCATAACATTATCCCCAATTGTTGGGTGTCGCTTGCCATGTTCTTTGCCAGTACCGCCAAGTGTCACTCCCTGATACAACGTTACATTGTTTCCGACGACCGCCGTTTCTCCTATTATGACACCATTTCCGTGGTCAATAAAAAAATTTTCTCCAATTTCTGCACCTGGATGAATTTCTATGCCAGTTTTTCTGACTGCCCGCTGTGATATCAGTCTTGCCCAAAAGTAATGCCCATTTTTATACAGTTTATGCGCCACTCTATAATGAAGCATTACCTTGAAGCTTGGATATAAGAAAACTTCCATATTAGAGTGAATCGCAGGGTCTCTCTCCCTGATGACTTTAATTTCATTTTTTATATTTTTTATAAACCCCATTCTTACACACGCCTCCAATGAGACTTTACTATATCATATTCGTTCGTATTTCACCGTGTCAATCATTCTGGCATCAACCAACCTATACAATCCCTTTTCTAGCAGTCTTTTTCATACGCAACAGCCGTATTAAGTGCAATCTCCATCATTTGTGTAAATGAATTCTGCCGCTCTTCTGCTGTGGTTTCCTCTCCTGTCACCAGACTGTCTGATACTGTAAGGATTGCAAGCGCATTCTTTTTGCATCTTGCTGCATTCATATACAATGCTGCTGCCTCCATCTCTACACAGAGAACACCCATCTTCTGCCAACCTTCATTTGCTTTTGGATTATCATTATAAAATATATCTGATGAAAGTATATTTCCAACATGATAGTTTGCACCAACCTTATCAGCCTGTGCAACGGCTTGTTTTAGAAGGGAATAGCTCGCAATCGGCGCAAAAGTACCACCCAGTCCATATTGACTTGCATAATTCGAATTGGTACAAGCTCCCATGCCAAATACGATATCACGTACTTTTACATTTTCCTGCATTGCACCAGTTGAACCAATTCTCATAATATTATCCACATCAAAAAAGTGGAACAATTCATATGTATAAATCCCTATTGTTGGCATTCCCATACCGCTTGCCATAACACTAATCTTTGTTCCCTGATAGGTTCCTGTGTATCCCTGTATTCCTCTGATATTGTTTACAAGCTGTGCATTCTCAAGAAAGTTTTCAGCAATAAACTTCGAACGAAGCGGATCTCCAGGCATAAGTACCGTCTTTCCAAAAGCATCCTTTTGTGCATTAATATGTGGTGTTGTTACAAATGACATATGTATTCCTCCTTTATTTTTTCTAATACTTCTCATTGATCCATGCTGGACCTGATAGGTATATACTATCAAACTTTAAATTTTGTTTTAACTTTTCGTATTCAAAAAGAAAAGCAGTAAACGCGCCAATAGTTGTCGTAACTTCCGGCCGCATAGAAGGTTCCTCTCCACCTTTTGACTCGTCAACACGTTCCATACGGCTTCCTTTTTCATCAAGATACCATATAAAAAGCCCATTATTTTCTGCGATAACAGGATCCTGCATTTGAATCGCTATTGTCACTTTTCCATTGCTGGATATATGTTTTAGCATCTCCGGAAGATTTACAATTCTTGCCATTGCCGCAGGTTTATTTGCATTTGATTTCTGAAAATACCGTTCCACATCAGATTCTTTTTCAAATACTGCTTCCCTAATTTTGCAGTCCTCATTTTGTGCATATGCAAAATAACCTTGTATTGTTCCATTTTCTACAATCTGATACAAATTCCCGCCATCACTTTTTAACTCGTCTAATAAATGTTCATAGTACACAGCGCTCCTGATAACAAATAATCCATAGTACCTGCAAAGATTTGCATTGACAAAATGCGCCAGAGAAAGCAGTCTGTCATTGTCCACCGCAGTCAATATCACATTTTGCTGGTTTAGTGGAACATTCTCACCATCTGCCGCTCTCTTTAGCATTTCTATTGTTATCATTTCTAAATTTAATTCATATTGCGGCTGATTGTATATATAATGAAACCCAAACTGTTCAAAAAATTCCTGGTTATCTGTATTTGCAATACAAAGTGGTACATTTTTTCGTCTTTGATATTCCAAAGCCCCACAAATAAGCTTTTTCATGGAACCTTTCTTACGATATTCCTCTTGCGTAGCAGCCATGCTAATCAAATTGGCATCAATTCGTACTACATCAGCCATACAGGGGAGCCGTCTTGCGCCTGGAAGAGGAGGATTTCTGCGTATCGCCGCAAAATAGGGCGCTAAATGCAGCATGGAATAAACTTCGCCATCTTCCAGTGCAAAAACAAGACTTTTCTTTATCCGACTTTCATAATAATAGTCAAGAAATCCCTCTGAACTATTAGGAACTGCTTTCTTCCAAAGATTTCTTGTATTTAGAGCAGATTTGTTATCTAACACCTTCAATCCAAACTCTTCTTCTATCATTTCTTTGCGTTTCTGTTCTGCCAATTCCGCTTCTGTTATCTGTTCCATTTTAACCGCTTCCCCCCTCACACAGTTATCTTATTACTTCATTTTTGATTCAAATCGTTATTCATTAAGATTTCGACGCTTCCTCTTTTCTAGCACTACACCCTGGGCACCCATCACAAGAACGCTTTTCAACAGACTGCTTATCAATTTCCATTGTAGCCATTTCCCTTGGACTTGTTAATATACAAACCGCCTGTGAAGCAATCCCTTTTCCTTCACCAGTAAAACCAAGCCCTTCTTCTGTTGTCGCTTTTACATTGACTTGATCTATCGTGATACCAAGCGCCTTTGCAATATTTTCGCGCATTTGTTCGATATGCGGACGCATCTTTGGTGCCTGTGCAATAATTGTTGCATCAATATTTTCTACAAAGAACATATTTTCTTCCAGTAACTTTCCCACCTGTTCCAACAAAATCAAACTTGAGATGCCTTTGTAAGCAGGATCTGTATCTGGAAAATGCTTTCCGATATCGCCAAGTGCCGCCGCCCCCAAAAGAGCATCTGCAACTGCATGCAGCAGCACATCTGCATCAGAATGCCCTAATAGTCCTAACTCGTAGGGAATCGTTACTCCCCCAATCACAAGCGCACGCCCTTCCACCAGGCGATGCACATCATATCCTGTTCCTATTCTCATTTATTTTTTCTCCATTGCTAATTTATCAAATCCATCAAGAAGTTCCATTACAACTGCAAATAATTTATCACAATCACCTTCTCTGACCCCCTCCAAATTAAGCGGCATCTGTGGGTCATGCAAAGACATACGAAGCAAAAGCCATCCCTTCACTTCTTCTGTATTAAATGATATTCTTACTCCTTCATAAGAATTTGGCGCGATCGGATAGCCTTTTTTGGCTGCCCTCTCCTCAAACGTATTCAATACCGTTTTTCCATATGCCTTAAAATTCTCATCAAGAATCTTAAATCGGCACTCCCGTTCCTCAAATCCACGTTCAAGCTTTTCAATATAAGAAGCGAGCTGCCTGCCCTGTTTTGCTGCCTTGGCAAGCGCTATCAACAGCTTCACTGCCATATAGGCCCCATCATCCAAAAAATAATTCTCGCTCAGTGCACCATGCCCAGAAGTTTCAATAGCAAGTGGCGATACAATACCTTGCTGATTCAATCGAATAGACTCATTGATAACATTCTTGTATCCTCTCATATATCGGTGATGCTTCATCCCGATACTTTCTATAAACCGTGTCAGTCTGTCACTTGTAACGGAGTCTGTCACAATCGTACCGCCTGGATAATCCTGGGCAATAATTGCTGTCATCATGGCAATGATTGCATCTCTGTTCACTTCCTCTCCGCTTGGAAGCACTGCTGACATTCTGTCCACATCTGTATCAAATATAATCCCCAAATCTGCTTGATGATTCAATACTGCCTGTCTAATCGACTCCATCGCATCTTTATTCTCAGGATTTGGAATATGATTTGGAAAATATCCATCAGGTTCCAAAAACTGGCTGCCTGTTGTATCCGCCCCAAGAGGAACAAGCACTTTTTCGACAAAAAATCCACCTGCGCCATTTCCTGCATCAACTACAATATGCAGCCCTTCAAGAGGCTTTTCATAATGTTCTGCACAAATGCTCTTTTTTATCTTATCCTGCAAAAATTCACAATATACGGAAAGGGAATCAACTTTTTCTACTGTGGACAAATCTGCATCTGATGTTTGCAGTTTCGATGCAGTCGTCAGCACTTTTGCAATATCATCATGCTCTAAACCGCCATCTTTGTCAAAAAACTTATAACCATTTCTGTTAAAAGGCAAATGGCTGGCAGTAATCATAACAGCACCATCAAACGCAAAGGTATCAAATACGGTTGTCATAAACATGGAGGGGGTCGATACAAGTCCACACGCATATACTTTTGCACCTGTTGCAGCAATCCCCTTTGCTGCTGCCGCAAAAAGGTTGTCCGCAGTAATTCTTGAGTCATGGCCAATCCCAATTTTGAGTTCTTCTATATTTTTCCCTGCTTTTTCAGCAAGCCATCTTGCAAATGCCCCTCCTATCAGGTTTCCGGCATCTTCTGTGAGATTCACATGCTCTCCTGCAACTCCCTCACACGCAATTCCACGTATATCGCTTCCATTTTGAAGCTTCTTGATATCTTCCACCATTTCAAATCCTCCATTTGAGTTTCGCAAAGTACAATCCCATGCTCTGTTTTTTGATTTTGTAACATGCAAGTTTTTGTTCTATCCTTTTTTGTTTCTATCATTTCCATAATGTTCAAAATAAATATATCACATATTACAAAAAAAGGAAATGTTTATTATGAAACGAATCCGCATATGCACGCCATACTATATCGTATGAAAATTCGAATTCAGCATCCGTTTGATTACTATATTTTATTATTTTTTACCACCGCTTTTACCGGCTGGCTTTGGGAAGTCATATTATACCTCATCACTGCACATACTTTTGTCAACAGAGGCATTTACCGTGGACCATACCTTCCTATTTATGGAGTTGGCGGTGTTATTCTTATGTTGATCCTTCACAAGTTTCGAAGATATCCATTTCGAGTGTTTTTCATTTCCTGCTTTCTTTGTACTATTTTAGAATATTTTACAGGAAAATGGCTTGAGCGAAAATGGAATGTGCGTTGGTGGGATTACAGCGAACATCTATGGAATATTGATGGGCATGTCTGCCTGACAAGCACAATTGCCTTTGGATTTTGCGGAATACTGCTTATCTGCATCTTTCAGCCTGTTTTCAACAAACTCTACCACCATATGACACTTGGAATACGAGCCATTTTATGTATTATCTGTATCTTGATATTTATTGCAGATGCTGCATATGCTGCTTCTCTCCCAAATACCGGACACCATATCAGTACAGCAAAAAACTTGACATCTCACTGTCAGCACGATATATTTGATATAATCATGCAACTATCTTGTACCATGAAAGGACTAAACGGCTAAACAACTTCAACCAAGAATTTGTGCTGAAGCGTCACAAATTCTTTTTATCACCAAGCAGACTCTGAAATTTTGCTTGTGTTCTTATCATAAAACGCTTCAGAATGGAGAAAAAATGGAAAACATGGAAATAGAAAAGAAATACACTGTCAAAAAACTGCCGGACAATCTTGATAGTTATTCATGCAAAATCATTGAGCAGGCATATTTGAACGTTTCCCCTGCTGTCCGCATTCGAAAGTCAAACGACAACTATTCTCTGACCTACAAAGGAAGCGGTCTTATGGCTCGCGAAGAATACAATCTGACACTTGACAAGGAATCTTATGAACACCTGCTCAAAAAAGCTGACGGAACCATAATTTCAAAAAAAAGATATCTTATTCCTATTGAGCATCCTCTTTTTGATGATAGCTGCTACCCTTTTGTCATGCCTGAACTTTTTGTTGAACTTGATGTTTTTGATCCGCCCTTTGCCCCGCTTATTATTGCAGAAGTTGAATTTCCCAGTATTGAATTGGCAAATGCGTTTATCCCACTTGAATGGTTTGACGAAGAAGTAACCAACAACCCTGAATATCACAATTCTGTAATGAGCCAAAAAACATTTTCTCATGAGTAGGCTGCGTGTCTTCCTATACTGGCACCTCACCAAAGTTGGGCCGTAGAGCTCCTAATTTATAATGCTTTCTGCAAAGCGCTACATAACGGTCATTGGCTCCAAGTACTACCTGTTCTCCATCTCGCACAATACCAGTACTGTTAAAACGCGCATTGCAGATAGCCTTTCTTCCACACCAGCACACTGTCTTGATTTCTTGTATTGTATCAGCAATTGCAATTAACCTTTCACTTCCAGGAAAAAGATTGTTTTGGAAATCTGTCCGAAGCCCATAACATACTACCGGAACTTCCATAAAATCAACAATATCTGACAGAAAATCAATCTGCTCTTTCGTGGCAAACTGTACTTCGTCCACTATAACACAATCGTATTTTTTGATTTCTTCATCAGACATCTGCTGCAATTCATTCAGAAGAATACATTCCTTCTCTAATCCTATCCGGGAACGAATTATCCGTTTCCCATCCCTTGTATCTGTCTCCGTCTTGCATAAAAGTGCCCTTTGCCCAACCTCTTCATAATTGAAATGTGTCATCAAAGCATTTGCGGTTTTAGAACTATTCATTGCACCATAATAAAAATACAGCTTTGCCATCAAAAACCTCCTTCTAAAGCGTGTTTACAACCAAGCATCCATTTTGTACGAAAAACCAGATAGACGATACACAGCACACTGCCTAGTTCCGCCAATCTGTAATACCATGGACTTTCAAAGTCTACCATTACCCAGCCACTATAATTTTCTGGAAGCAGCACTCGAAGCACATTATTGTCACCATCCATTGTATCAAGCGGGTTTCCATATCCATCTCTTGCCACATACCCTGGATAATTCAAAACCGGAAGTTCGACCCATGCACCCCTATTGTTTCCCGTCTCGCATTGAAATTCCATATAAGTGCCATCCTTTTGGTAGTGTTCAAGCATGAAAACATCATTGGTATATAGTTGTCCGTCCAAATGATTTTTATTGGTGTCTTCTCTTAGATATTCTCCACTTCCAAGGTTAAAAGTCCCTGCCTGCGCAGCATCATAAACCATCGTATATGGTCTGTCCTGAATCACAGATGTACATAATTGAAACGACACAACAATCATTGCCAATGCTGCAATTGGATAAATATTGCTCTTTATTTTGTCTTCTAGCTCTGTTAAAATTTTACACAGTAATATTGCTAAGAGTACTTGTGCCAGTGAAAGGAATCGAAATGGAAATTGAATTTTAGCTATCCATTCCATAAACGGCACATTATTGATAATATCATTCCATGGAAAACGATTGGATGCCATAAAAAGCGCCAGTACAGACATCATTGTAAGAACACGCAAAAGTCTGCTTGTACCTTTCACGCACAGATACACTGCCGCAAAAAGTGCAAGCATCAGCACAATTCCTGGCGTAAGTCCCATTCTATCACCAATATTGGTCTTAGCTCCACCTGTTGACTCCTGATACAACATAAAATACTGCCCTATGTACGCCCCTTTATGCTCTATCACCCTAACTATCTCTTCTTCACTGTCTGCTGTCACTTTTATAGAAACATTTTTATAATAATCAAGAAACGGCACAATAAAAAACAGATTCAACCCCAATGTCATTATTCCGGCTCTAATATACGTAAAAATCATAACTTTGGTAAATGTTTTGCGATACATAAAAAGTGCAAATACTGCTATCAGAATACACACCATCAAAACACTGATAATATGTGTCTCTATCACCCCTGTCATGCCAATTGCAAACAGCAAGGCATTGATATAATTTCTTCTTTGCTCCTTCTTTTGACACGCTATTTTGGAAGCCTGTGTTTCATTGTCACAAGGATTGAGCCACTCGGTATACATGCGCCAAATTGCGCACAAAACAATAGGCAAAAACATCATTGCTGTATATTCTCCTACTGCCACACGTACATACATATTTATAAACCGATACGTGGCAAGCGTATATGCTGCTGCACCAATACTTGCTGCTTTTTTATTTTGTACCATATGTGCAAAACAAACCTGCGCAATTGTCATAGTTCCTAAATTTATCAAAAACAAATAAAATTTATAAGATTCTGTTACCGAAAATCCTAAAATACGTAATATCGCAGGGATATACAGCAATATATCCCCATAAAAAATAGAAACTGGATACCCATATCCTTCCATCCACAACGATTGCAGCCTAACTGGAAACTGTCCTTCAAGGAGTCCTTGCGCGATTCCCTCTATACGTGTGATATGGAATCCTCCATCATGTCCATAACACAGACCTCTTGCAAACATTGGAACAGTAGAAAGCAATGATACTGCAAACACCCACAGAATTTGTTTCTTGTTTGCCAATATCATATCTTTTTTGAGACAAAACACTAAAAGAAAAAGGATACCTGATATTGCAATTACTGCAGTTCTTGTAATACCTGCAAAATTTTTATACAATGCTATATTTTTTACTTTGATGTATCCTTTCCCTTCATATTTCACCCGAATTTCAAAGTCATCTAACCTTTCCTTGATTCGAATATTAAACGATATTTGATTGCTTAGATGGTTCAGCGGCACCTCACCTGACAACACATAATCAGAATATCCATTAGAATTGACATCAATATAGTTGTTTTTGTCACAGTCATAATCCACAGTCAATGTATAATCGCCTTTTTCAATATCCATATAAGGACCATACAAGACGACTCCCTTCTGGGCCATCTCTTCGTCCACATACCAGCTTCCATCTGCCTCCTGTGTCATACTTCCTTTCCATTCCATATCTGGCAATTCTATATATTCTGGGGTATTCTTATGAACAATCATTATGGTTGTTATCAGAATAAAAAATACCACTGCTAAGGCTGTCAAAATCATGAACTTATGCCTGTCTTCTTTGAGCCATCTAAACATTTTACAGTCTCAATCTCCAATCCTGTTTTATCCATAAAATTTTTTGTACCACTGGGCAAATCGCTTTAATCCTTCTCTTAAGCTTGTAGCAGGCTTAAAACCAAAATCACGCTCAAGTTCACTCACATCTGCATAGGTAATTTCTACATCTCCTGGTTGCATTCCTACTAACTTTTTATGGGACTCAAAATCATAGTCTTCGGGCAAAACATTCGCTGCTTTTAGTTCTTCCTGCAAAATAGCCACAAAATCCAATAAATTTTCCGGCTGATTGTTTCCGATATTATATATCTTGTATTTAACCCCATCCTCATTGGGAAGTGGCGCGCACTGCAAAATAGCCTGTACTCCTGTCACAATATCATCAATATAAGTGAAATCACGCTTGCAGTTGCCATAATTAAATATTTCTATCATCTCATTTTTAACCAGTTTGTTCGTAAATCCAAAATATGCCATATCTGGGCGTCCTGCCGGACCATATACTGTAAAAAACCGAAGGCCGGTAGCTGGTATACCATATAGCTTGGAGTATGCATGTGCCAACAATTCATCTGATTTTTTGGTTGCTGCGTAGAGAGAAACTGGATTATCAACCTTATCTTCAACAGCATAGGGTATTTTTTTGTTGCTGCCATAAACCGAAGAAGAACTGGCATATACCAGATGTTCCACACCGCTATTTCCATTGTCATAACTATGCCGGCATGCTTCAAGAATATTATAGAATCCTATCAGATTCGACTCAATATATGCATCCGGATTCTCGATACTATAACGCACACCTGCCTGTGCTGCAAGATTCACAACAACCTGTGGATTATACTTCATAAATAGTTCGTTTATAAGTGCTTTGTCAGCAATACTTCCCTTTATAAACGTAAAATCGCCAGACACAAGAGCATCAAGCTCTTTCATTTCGTTTAACCGAAATTCTTTTAACGACACATCATAATAATCATTCATATTGTCGATGCCAACGATATGCACTTTCTGTATATTTTTCATAAGCATTTGTATCAAATTGGAGCCTATAAATCCCGCAGCCCCTGTCACAAATATTGTTTTTCCATCTAACTCTACATTTTTTTTCAGCATTTTCTTTTCTCCTGTTATGATTTTATCCTTATGATATATCATTCTTTGAATTTTCATACACGCAAAATCAGTTGCATATAATAAACATAAGCTTAATATCATGTGATGGTTCTGCATATGAAACATTTTAACCATATCTTTAACATATTATATATCATTTGTTTCTGCCTATCTGTACTCGCCCTGACCAAACAGCTTGCGCTGTATCGAACACTCCCAACTGTCACATCCTCCATCTCAGACTTGCCCAGCGATAGCAGCGCACTGAAAGCAGATGTCAAGGAAATTGCTCTAACTTTTGATGACGGGCCTCATCCTGTCTATACAGAGGAACTGCTTGATGCCCTAAAAGAACGAAATATCACAGCTACTTTTTTTGTTACTGGTCAAAATGCCGAACTCCATCCGGATCTAATCAAAAGAATGTATGATGAGGGACACTTAATTGGCAATCATACCTATAGCCATATTCAGCTCACCTCCGCAAACCGAGATCAATTCAAAAAAGAACTTATCAAAACAAACGATATTCTTCGCGATATCACAAACGAAGAAATACAATATGTCCGTCCTCCCTATGGTTCATGGGACAAAGCACTCGAAACAGAGCTCAATATGTTTCCAGTGCTTTGGAATATCGATCCTCTTGACTGGTGCAATTCCAATCCAGACCGTGTCGCACAGTCTGTCATCAAAAATGTTTCCGAAAATGGTATTATTCTCATGCATGACTACTATGACTCTTCTGTTAAAGCAGCCGTTATGGTGATTGATGAATTAACGCGACAAGGATATACCTTTGTAACCGTGGAAGAAATCTTATTTGACTAAGCATCTATTGACATCAGACAAACTGGTTTTTTTCTTCATCATAATAATATCCGATTCCCGCCAGTTTGTCTGTTATTATTTTCATATCCTCATTGGTATCTTCGCAAAAAGCAGCCAAACTTGGGTAAAAATCCCTCAGTTTCAGATTCATATAACTTAAAAGAATCACTGGATCACGTGGCAGCATAGCAAACACTCCTTTCCTACGAATTCTCTATGTCAGAACCTAAAATTACCGATTGCTTCCCTTTTCAGAACTTAAATATATGATTATCAGTTCTACACTCAGTATATCAGACATTCGCCCCGTCTTAATATTCTCATCTGCCTCTACACAAGACCTGAGTGCTGCTTCAAGCTGCGTCTGTTTAAACTGCGCCGCCTGTGGAATATATTTTTTCTTCAAGAAATAGGCATTTAAACCCGTCTGTTCCGCAATCACGCTATCTTGATAACCTTTGCGTTTCATTTCTTTTACTTTCAAAAGCATATTGAACTGACGCGCAATCAGTGCCAATATTTTCACTGGCGCTTCTTTGAGTGCGAGCAGATTATAATATAAATCAAGCGCCTGTTTCTGATTTTTGCGCGCGACCGCTTCTACCATGTCAAATATCTGATTTTGTATCTGGATAACACAAAGTTGTTCTACATCCTCGACCGTAATGCCTTCGTCATAGTACTTATAACAAATAAGTTTTTCAAGCTCACGTTTGATATTTTCCATATTGGTGCCCGTTCTGTCAAGCAAACAGTCCAGCGCATCAGATGTAATCAGCTTATTTTCTTTTTTGAGCAGTCCCATAATCCACTTCTTTAATGTTGCTTCGTCCTGCATTACACAGAGCGCAGCATACCCTTTTGCGGAAACTGCCTTGAATAATTTTCCTCGCTTATCTACTTCTTCCTCCACAAAAAGAAGGACTGTGGTAGATGATAGTGTTTTTACAAGCTCAACAATTCTATCATTCCCAGTCTTAAACCACCCACTGTTCTCAATGATAAGCACTCTGCGCTCTGCAAAAAATGGCATGGTTTCTGCCAAATCGATCACTTCATTTTCATTAATATCTTTTCCAGAAAATAAATTGCAATTCATTGTATCTTCTTCTGTTACCAATGCCTTTTTTAAATTATCGCGATATTGTTTTCGCAAATATGCCTCTTCTCCATAGAGAAGATACACATTACTAAATTGACCGCTTTTAATATCCTGTGCAATCCGTTTCAATTGCTACCTCCATTTATCTACTTTACAGTTTCCAGATTTTATTTTGATTGTAATAGCACCTGTGTCTTTGGTTATCAGTATTTCACTTCCAACATTTTTAAAGTTTTCTATTGCCTCTGTATGTGGATGTCCATATCGGTTGTCCTCTCCACAAGATATCACAGCAAGTCTTGGATTTGCCATGGCTATCAGTTCTGCCGTATTTGAATACTTCGATCCATGGTGGGCTGCTTTGTATATATCAATTTCTTCAAAATGACTTGCTGCAGCAAGTACTCTGGCTGCGGCCTGCTCCCCATCAGCTTCAACATCTCCTGTAAAAAGCGCCGTAACGCTTTGGTTTTGCTTATCCCTGACCGTCATCTTCAAAACCAAAGAGTATGCATTTCTTGATAGTGCTTCATATTTATCGGCTGGATGCAACACTTCAAATTCCAACCCATATGCCTTAATCCTATCGCCCGTTTTGAGCCTATACAAAGGCACCTCTTTTCTCCTGCACATAGAAACAAGTTTTTCATACACTTCGTCTTCTATAACTGCGTCAGAGATACATATTCTGCCAATCGCAATCCCTTCACCAACTCCTATACTGCTGTCAAGCATCTCCAAAATTCCTGATATATGATCACTGTCAAGATGGGTCAAAAACACTGCGTCAACTTCGGATATTCCCACATATTTCAAATAGGGTACAATCGTATATTCGCCAATTTTGCTTTTTGAAGTGCTTCCCCCATCAATCAGAAAATGTTCCCCTTTTTCACTCTCTATCCATACACAATCCCCTTGTCCCACATCTATAAATGCCAATGTTGTACCATCAATTTGACAACTGCTTACCATTGCAACTGCTGTCAATACTATCATAGCTTTTAAAGAATGTGGCAAGCCAATTATCATCCCTCTGGCAGCGCATCTTTCCATCTTCGAGCAGTGTTTACCATAATGATGCATCATATATAAGTACAGAACCGAAACCGCAAACAAACAGATTTTCCAATTAGCTGGTCTGCCTACAATCCAGTCTGCAAATGGCAGCTTCAATGACAACGTACAAAGCCGCTCGAATACTAAAAGTAATAAATGACAAACTCCCCCTGCAAGCTTTGCAACTCCAAGTCCAAACATAAACGGAATACTTCCAAACCCTAAGCACAATATTCCTGAAAGCATGACAATTGTCATTGCTGGTATTATCACAAGATTCAGCATAAAGGAATAAATCGGAAATGTATAATAGGTACACAGCATAATCGGAAAGTGTATCAAAAAAATCCCAAGACTTGCACATAAGGAGGATAACATTTTATTGGATATCCCCTTTTTCCTATCAAGTTGCTCAGGCAGAAAAATCTCTGTCATACAGCCAAGCCCCAATATCGCTCCAAAAGAAAGCAGAAATCCCGAATGATAAAGATACAGTGGCTGTTCTACTAAAATCAGTACTGCTGCAACAGCCAGCGCTGTAAGCATATCATAGGTTCGTTTAAAATTCCTTGCCGCAAGCTGCATTCCAAACATTACAACCGCTCTATGCGCGGAACTGCTCATTCCTGCCATATCACCATATGCAATCATCACACTTATTGATATTACTGTACAAAACATCTGCGGAAGCCAGGTTTTTCGCAGTATTTTAAATAATCCCATACCTAGCAGCGTAATATGAAGCCCTGATATTGCAAATATATGTGCAATTCCACTTCTTTGAAAAAGCTGTTTGCTTGCTGCATCAAGCTCTGTCTTATTTCCTAGAACCATTGCTTTCATGATAGAAGCATCTTTTGGTGATAAAACAATGTCAAATATATATTCAAAATGGCATCTTATCTGGTAAAGCGTTTCATGATATATGGAATAATTGCTGCTTAGCGCACAAATCTGCGCCTTATAAATTCTAAAATCAACACCCAGTATCTGATAATATTTCTTGATATCAAACTCTCCAGGGTTTCTTGTCTCATCGAAAAATGATACCGCTCCCTCTACAACTACAGTACTTCCCATCTTTGGCTCTTGCATAGCGTCAAAATCTTTTATATAACAGATTGCTTTACCTAAGTTTTGCGGTTCATTTTGTAGTTTAATATGTTTTAAGTACAGTATAAGTTGTTCTTCTTTGTATTCTTTCTGATACACTTCCCCTAAAAGTGTAACCCTGCTGCCATCTTCCCACTGATATTCCGCTTGTGGTAAGGGATTCAAACTCAAATATAAAAACACAGTTGCCACAAATGCCACACAAATGCAGCATAGTGGTCTTCTCATTCTGTTCCTCCAAATATTTCATCAACAATTCAACATTTTTTATTGCACCAAAGACAGATTGCGTTCAAAAATTGTTGAAAGTTCATATTTATCTCTAAATTTTCCATCTTTATTTCCCTCTATGGATATTTGCACTTTATTAATATTGCTTAACTCCACAAGTGAATTAACAATGGAATAAATTGTTACATCTGTTGATACATTGTTTACCGCTGTGACAAATGCACTGTTAAAATCCAGATAGCATACGCCATCCTTTACCGTAATATTTAACAATTTTGTGTCAGAACTTATCGTTGGGTAAGACTCGTTATTTGCTGGGCCACTTATTAGCTGTTCCACGACCAATTTTTCCATTGGAATATTCGAGATATCTGCATTGTGATTCATCTCTCTGTTTATCGCAATCAGACCATCTCCCTCTTCATTAGCGAAGTACAATCTTAAATTTACTTTGCTCTCTACTGTCTCAACTTTTGCCCCAGCATTATCCACAAACATATCAGCCGTCATGATTCCGACTGCATTTCCTGACATATCCATTAACGGCTCACCATTAATTGTAATCATCACATAATTTACATCAGGTATATTGGTCAGACTTCTCACCAAAGCCGCTCTTGTAAGTACCTCTGTGGTCCTTGCAAGCTCCTTGTATTTTTCCCCCAGAGATACAATTACCTGCTCCCCGTCATAAGAATACGTAATAATATTAATCCCACTTGTAAGAGGCGCTTTCAATTCTTTATTGTCTGGTACAGAGCAAAGCAGTGTAAGCACTTCAACAATCATTTCTTTTGTATTTGTACCCTTCAGGTAATGTGATTCTTTTACAAGTTTTGTTTCATCTTTATTGATGTATGATATATCTATCGCTGTTCCTTCCTGCTCCCTGCTGCATCCAACAACTATCAGAGCCATCAGACCTATCAATAGATATAACGTTTTTTGTTTCCATGATTCGCATTGATGCAATTTTTCTGCCCCTTTCTTATTGGGATATATATGTCAATGGAATTTTTACTTTAAATGTTGTTCCCTTACCTTCCTCACTTTGAACAGTAATTGAGCCTCTATGCATCAGAACAGCATTTCTAGTAATCGCAAGGCCCAAACCCGTACCCCCGATTTCTTTTGAATGTGACTTGTCTACCCTGTAAAAACGCTCATAAATATGAACGATTGCTTCTTGTGGTATTCCAATACCTGAATCAGACACATCAACAAAGAAATACTGATGATCTGCGTCAAGCACTACTTTTACCCAGCCGCCTTCAATATTATATTTAATTGCATTTTCGACTAGATTGGACAATGCAAGTGTGAGTTTTACCTCATCGACCTCTGCATTCACCGGCCTGCGGCTTTCAAAAATCAGTTTAACATTTGCTTTTGTCGCGATTGGTCCCAAGCGCTTTAACATCAATTCCAGAATCGAATTAATATCCATTGTCTCAACGTTCATATCCGCAGATGTCCGCGTCATCTTTACAAGTGAAAGCAAATCCGTGATAATCTTATTTTCGCGATCGATCTCCTCTGCAATATCTGTCATAAACTCGCGGTACAATTCTGCTGGTACATCTTCTTGAGTAATCAGCGAATCTGCCAGCACTTTCATAGAAGCAAGCGGTGTTTTCAACTCGTGAGACACATTTGATACAAATTCCTGCCTTGAATCATCAAGAACTTTCATTCTGCCTAACATTTGGTTAAATGCGTCTCCGATTTGTTCTGTCTCCTTGTAATCTGTAACGCTGATTTCCTCATCTGTAAAACCATTTTTAACTTCATTGATAGCATCTGTTATTTTTTCAAATGGTTTGAGCATTTTTCGGCTCATAAAAAAAGCGATGCCGAAAATAACTACCATAGCCAATATTTCCAGCAAAAGCGCCCTGTTTTTGATATACTCATAGCTTGACAAAATACTGTCTGTAGACACACTTGTAAGCATAACTCCGACAATCCGCGCCTTGTCGTCTATCTTCTCTTCGATTGGCACGATAATTTCAATATATCTTGTTTCCCGCAAGTGGTTTGATGCACCCCCGCCCTTGAAACATTTGATGATATCCTCTGAAATAATCGTTTTCCCCTCACTGACAGCATATGTATCCTTAATAATTTTCATATTGCTATCAATAATCAGCACACGTCCGTCATAGAGATTTGACAGCTGCGATAACTCCGCATTCACGATATCAGAACTACTATCAAGCAGGTAGTTGTATGTGATCAGGTGATCTGCTATAATCCTTACCTGTGTCTGCACTTCACTTGTACGTACTGCCACTGCGTTATTCAGATATCTCTCCAAAATACCAAAGTGCAGAACGATACAAGGAATGATTCCTGTCAGAATAATAAGACAAAATACTCTTATTCTAAGGCTTCTAAAGCTCCTATAAAATTTCCCTCTTTTCAATTTTTCCCAAAGCCTTACCACTTTTCCACCTCTTGCCTGCCAAAACGCCAATCCAATCAACTGTTATTTATAATAGTATCCCACTCCCCATTTGGTATGCACGTACTTTGGCTCACTTGGATTGGTTTCGATTTTTTCCCGCAGTCTTCGGATATGCACATCAACCGTCCGTACATCTCCTGGATAGTCTGCCCCCCACACAAGTTTCAGCAGTGTTTCGCGGCTGTATACTTTATTTGGATTGAGCACTAACAATTCCAACACATCAAACTCTTTGGTTGTCAGGTTTACTTCTTTATCATTTATGTGCAGACGTCTTCCTTCACAATCAAGCGTCAAGTCGCCAGCTTCTATTATCTGTGCTTTTTCATTGGCATCTTCCTTTGCCTTTCCTCCGATTCTGCGCATGATAACTTTGATTCTGGCCTTTACCTCAAGAATATTAAACGGTTTGGTAATATAGTCATCTGCCCCATATTCAAGTCCAAGTATTTTATCCATGTCTTCGCCCTTTGCCGTGAGCATGATAATAGGTACATCTGAAAATTCCCGAATCTGCTGACACACTTCCAGTCCAGTTAGTTTTGGTAACATAATATCCAGAAGAATAATATCATATTTATTATTCTTCGCATACCCTAATGCTTCCTCACCGTCATATGCACATGTAACTTCCATGTCATCCTGCTCTAAACTATAGCGGAGTCCTTTCACGATAAGCTTTTCATCATCCACTACCAAAACCTTTTTTCCCATTGATTCTCATTCTCCCTAACTGATAAAAATTGCATGTGTTATTGTAATCTTCTATAACATAAAATATTTTCCTATGTGGAAAACTCTTTTATACAGTAATTTTGTCCTTTATTTTAGAAAAAAGTCCATCTTTAATCCCATCTACCTTTTTGATATCGTCTATGCTCTGAAAACTGCCGTTCTTCTCTCGATACGCGATAATGGCTTGTGCTCTGCTTTCCCCAATACCGGAAACGGTAGTCAGTTCTGAAACAGTTGCTGTATTTATATTTACAAGATTTGACGAACTTTCCATAGATTGCCCTGTATCTATTTTTTCTTGCCCCGGAATTGGTTTTCCTTCCTTTTTAAGCATCTCTGTCTCGTCCTGTGTCAAAATGACAACCTGCTCTCCGTCTGACAATTGTTTTGCCAAATTAAAACATGTTGTATCTGCATCAGCCGTTAAACCGCCTGCAAGCTCCACTGCCTCAAACAAACGGCTCCCTTCTTCAAGCTGATAGACACCAGGAACTTCCACCGCACCGCATACATAGACATATATCCTTTGGGGTTCTTCTATCTTCTCTGATATCTCTGTCATATTATCCATTGTTTCCTTTATAACCGTTGTATTTTCAGAAACGCGTTCCAAAGATGCGTCTGTCAAATCATCTTTTGATAATTCCATCACAAACGCATCTTCTTTCCCGCAGCTACACAAAAACAATGAACAAATCACTATCACGATTAAGTTTTTTATTTTCAATTTCATATGGATTGCATATTTCCTTTCACAGACCCCTCTGTGCATATTCACGCATATCCATTCCTTATTTTATGCTAAATTCCATTTTAATACAAGTGCTATTTTTTACATTTCACTGCTATCTACGAAAAACATGTATCAGAGCGTGTTTGAAAAATACTTTCTGTCAAATGTGCCACATTTCCTACTGTATTGAAATGCTGATTTTGCTATTTTTCCTTTACTTTTCTCTTTGCTATAAAAATGTCAATGATAATACATGTACCAATATATACTATCCAATAGAGTCCAAATGTTTTTAAATTTTCTAAGATAGGAATTGGTGCAATCCGCCCCCAAAATCCTCCCCCCAAAATTCCGCTGAGAATATTAAAACAGCAAGACAGTGGAATAAACAACAAAATCCATACATTGGGTAATAGGAAAAGGCGCTTTGCCTTTCGTTTATCTTTTGTGTCAAGAAACTGTCCTATTAGGAATATTCCTGTTCCTAATAACATAATAACGAAACCTACGCCAACAGCGAATACCATTTGCCGCTCAATCCAAATGACAATAGAAGAAACCAATCCAATTGCATTTAGAATCGTACCAACGATAGCAAACACCGTTGCATGATATTTCTTTTCAAGTTCTTGTACAGGCTCAATTCCTTTCAAGAGAAAATCAGTTGTGGTCTCAAAATAATCACTCAAAAGAATTATCTTTTCTATATCTGGAATACTTTGTTCGCTTTCCCACTTTGAAACTGCCTGTCTGGAAACACCTATTTTATCCGCAAGTTGTTCTTGAGATATTCCTTTGGATTTTCGTAGATGCTGTATTCTGTCTGCTATATTCATAAGCAATGCCTCCTTGTGTTTGATAACAAAATAATAGCAAAAACAAGGGTTGCAAAACCACCATTTTCGCCTTTCAATTTGGCAACCAACAGTTGCACCTTTGTATTCTATCACACAATATTTTTTCTTTCTACAGGCATAATTTTTTAAGATAGGAAATAGTTGGTCTGCTGTCCATCTATCCCTGTCGTTATACCCGTTTTCAATGGCAGCAATCTGGATACGCTTGCTTTCGGCAGAAAGATATGCTATTCTTGAATCGGTATACAAACCAGTAAATCCATATTTGTGAAACCGAAAGGAGAGAGGGTATATGAAACCTAAAATCATTCCTAAACAAGAAATTATTCCTTCATATGATGCTAATGCAATCGCCATCAAGCATATTGAGTATTACCCATATGAAGGAACATATAGTGAAGATGAAATCACACCTGTGCTTATCTCTAATATATTAAAAGAAATTCCTGACGGAATAGAGATTTATTTATTTTTAGACCCAGACGGAGAGGACGATTGGCTTGAAGTAAACTGTGACGGTGAATGGATATCACTTGGATTTTCAGGAGATTCTGGACAAGATTATTATTGTTCTTACAATCCCGCTTTCGCTGATACTGCCGATCAAATCGACAAAGCAGATTTTTCGGACAAAAGCATATATACCGACCTTGAAAGCGGCGGTCAGTCGCCCATTCCTAAAATTCAAGCAATTACAGATATTGAAGCAGGTGTCAAAGCTGTTGAATATTTTATTAGAACAGGCGCACTTTATCCAGGAATTGAATGGATACATGAGTGTGAATAATTCCTGTTTATCAGGCAGGGAAAAGCGAGAAAAAGTTTGCTTGTTGATAAGTATTGGTGTTATAATAAAAAAATAACCAATATGCAACACTAATAGAAAGGGAGGGTATCTATGGCATTGTTGGCACATGCGCAAGCAAAAAGTTATTCAGAAGAGGATTATTATGAACTAGGTGAAAACGTCCGGGCAGAGCTGATTGACGGGCAATTTTATGATATGGCTGCTCCCAGCAGAATACACCAGGAAATTTTAAGCAGACTTCATGCTATTATATACAATTATATTGATGCTAAAAAAGGTTCCTGTCGTGTTTATCCAGCGCCATTTGCTGTCAAATTATTTGATGATGCGAAAAATATTGTTGAACCAGATATCAGTGTTATTTGTGATCCAAGCAAACTGACAGACAGAGGCTGTAGCGGTGCGCCAGACTGGATTATCGAAATTGCATCGCCAACAAATCCCAGACATGACTATATAACCAAGCTGAACCTGTACAGCAATGCAGGTGTGCGTGAGTACTGGATTGTTGATCCCAAATATAAAAAAATATATGTTTATAATATGGAAGCAGATAACTTTTCTATAAAAGTATTTTCATTTACAGATACCATAAGTGCAGGTATTTATGAAGATCTGTCTATTGATTTTTCCACGTTTTTAATGGATACATTTTAAAAGCTTGAGCGCACAAGCGCTCAAGCTGTAAAAACTTCGTTTCTTGTTTCATTGTGCAGTTTCTTTTTTATTCTCAATTTAAAATTTCCTTGAAAGCGCTGATACAGGCTTCGTTTTTTGACCGATCAAAAACTGCATAAACGATCGTTTCAAAATATTGATACATACCTTCTTCAAGAAGTTCCTTCCACCAGGCTGCCACCAGCTCTGGATCATTGCGAAATACTCCACATCCATATGCTCCTAGCACCAGATGTTTTGCGCCCTGTTCTGCAAAGATTGCAAGTGCCAGCTTCATTCTCTGTCTCATTGCTTGTTTTGCCTGTGTGGCATCTTCTCCTTTTAATAAAACCTGTCCCATATTCACTGCTGGAAGAGTCAGCACAGATGCTTTCACTGCAGGCTGTATAAGTCGAAATCGTCCATCTCGGAAAAACACGACATCTGGGGAATAAATTGCATGATTTGTGTAAATCATAGAAGTTTCTAAGCGATTGTTGCGATAATATTCTTCATGTGCCGTTAATGTTTTGTATAATGTGCTTGATGCCGCAAGGCTCTCCTCCTGCGCCATTGCCCCATTGAGGAATCCCCCGCCTGGATTCTTGGCGCTTGCAAAATTCAATACCCCAATCGTATCTTTTCCTTCTTCTGCAAGCTTTCGTATCGCATCTACTGTAGATATATTTTCTACATATGACTTACAATTCTTTGATGTGGTATTTCTAATTCACTGTACTTTTTTAACAGCATTTCTCCCTGTTCCGGCGTGAGCAAAAAACTACGTTTTATAGATGACTCCATATCCAGGCAAACATCAAATTTCTTCCCTTCTATTTCATAATACCCCTGTTCCATAATCCTTAATGTTTCTTTCGCTACTGCTTTTCTATCCATATCTGTCTCCTTATTGAAACAAATCCAATTTCAATCAATATATTGGTCAGCGTTTTTTATAGTTGCCCAAATAATTGATACCACTGATACCCAATATAATAGAACGTTTCTCTTGCAACAAAAGGAATTTTTGTTTTTATAGTTTTATATGCGCTGCTCTGTGTTGGAGACGAAAATGCTTCTATCTCCATATCATTCGCCATGCGCATAGCTCTTTTCATATGCAGCGGATCGCTCACAATCAGCGCAGTCTTATAGTTATATTGTTCCATTATCCTTTTTGCATATTGTAAATTTTCCTGTGTTATTATGGATTTGTCTTCTTCCAAAATTGCATCAGTTGGAATTCCCACTGATTTTAAATAATTCTTTGCTATTGATGCATCTGTAAAACGATTACCATCTCCCCTACCTCCTGTTACTATTATTTTATCAACGGAATCATTCTGATATAATACAACTGCATGGTTTAATCTTTGCTTGTATACCTCTGAAACACCATTATCACTTGCTGCTGCCCCCAAAACAATGGCCACATCACATTTTCTATCTTCATATATCCTACTATATCTACAAATAGAAATCACATTGCACATAATATATGCAACAACAAATATCGTAATTATCGCTATCCATGATGTCTTGCGCAGCAAAATTCTTCTCATAAAAGTTTTATCTCTGTTCCTCTTTGTACAATTTGGGCCTGTTGATAATTTTATTATAGCATATTTATCCAACAATAACAATGCATATTTGGTTTTGTACTTTTTATGAAATCCAATCATCACGTCAACAGCTCCATTGCTTTATCGGCAGTCTCTGAATTTGTTGCATATAATCTGATTGCCGCTCTCTTTGCAATTTCCGTTGTCCATGGAAAATAGCTGGGTTTTGTTTCATTCATGCTTTTTTCTTCTATTGTTTTGACGTACTCCGTTTTTTGGGTTCTTTCTGTATTTTCTATCTCCACTGCTTTTGATGCCATACTGTTTAATCCGCGGAAATATTTTATAATCTCTTCATATTCGTTGATTTTATCAAGGAAACTGCTTCCATATGCTGCAATCTCTAAATTTGCAGTTGATACTGCCTGCAAACACAGCTTGCACTCTCCATTGATATCTGAAGCTTCCATTAGAATATCTGGCCGTTGTTTTAAAACTGCTGCAAAATACGCTTTTGCCCCTGCTGCATCTTTATTTTTGAAAAATGCTGCCATTTGTGTTGTCACTTCGCTGGTTTCCTTCTTTTCCCCTATGATGGCAACCCGACACTCATATGCCCTAAGCTTATTTGTTGTCACCCACACATACAGCAAAAACTCTGATATAAACCCAAAAACTCTTTTGTGGTAATCGTCTGCAAAGGTCAAATCAATACGCTTTTGCAATTCAAAAAAAATCGAAAACAGCCATTCGCAGTATGCATCATACAGCTTTTTTCCGGCCACCATAATATTTCCAAAATACGTTTTATTTTGATGTACAAGTTTGACAAACGTATCATAATATTGTGGATACTGTTCTTTTATAATGTGTCCTGTCTCATCTAGTACTGATACATTGTGATGTGCTCCAAATCCATTTCGATAAGATCCTGGAAGCTCAAGCTGCTTTGTCGTAACAATATCATATGTTTTTAAAATCTGCTCGTATTCACTCTCTGAAAAAACATATCCTTCCTCACTGGTAAGAAAACGCCTGTAATGGCAAATTCCTACATAGTCCGCCTCAAAATAATTTTTCCATACCCAATAGACCCCTGAAAGCTCCGCATAATAGCAATTTAAGTCAGAAATGTTATCTCCTGTATCATCTCCTTTATACCCAAAATCTTCTTTGGCGTTTTTGTGTCCAACATGCATTGGTATATACATCGAATCACCAGGAACTTCAAAACGTTTGTGTGTCATTGCAAAAATTTTAACAGACATACTTACTGTCTCCTTTAATATTTTTAAAAATTATTGTTTCTCATGACAATTTTACCACGCTGAATCATATCATGAATTGAGTGGCAACTTATTTCATGCACATAAATTAGTAACCGTTCTGCCATGCACATTCATAAAATGTCGGTTGTCCACTCCATTTTGTATGGCTGAACCGCTGCATAAATTATAACACAATATACTATTAATTGGAGGATTTTTATGGATTTTATCAGCAAAGTAGGTACTACGATTTCAGACAAAAGCAGAACTGCTGCCAGAAAAGCAAAGGAAATGACAGAACTATCAAACCTGAACAATCAAATCAGCACACAAGAACGTATTATTAATGAACTTTGCCTTGATATTGGAAAAAAAGTATATGAAAAACGAGCATCTTTTCCAAATGCAGAACTTGAAGAAAAATATACGGATGTGTCAAACGCATATGCAGAAATTGAACGCTTAAAAACCGCTATTATTCTAATAAAAGGCGGAAAACAATGCCCCTGCTGCAAAACAGAAGTCGCTCTAAACTTTTCATATTGCCCAGACTGTGGAGCGGCCGTCCCAAATCCGGAAACTACCCCTCCTATAGAAAACATTGTTATACCGCCGGATAGTGTCATCTATTATTCAAATCAAGATCAAAAATAGTCAGGATCATTCGAACCACCCATCTAACGGGTGGTTCAAACTCCCTTACTTTATAGAAAATTGCGAATGCTGAATCTATTCAAACAAAAAACGTAGTTTTTTTATTTCCTTGAAGCGGGCATTTCCCACGCCTGATGATCGGTATGTAACAGTATGTGTGCTTTGTGTGATAAGGGCTTTTCCATAAATTCATCATAAAGTCTGATCACATCTGGATTCTCATGCGAAAACCGTATTGGAGCAGTTTCGTCAAGTGTTCTCAGGTTTTCACTTCTGGATGAAGCCAATTCGAAACCATCTTTTATTGGCTGTCCGCCTCCGCCTACACAACCGCCTGGACAGGCCATAACTTCAACAAAATCATAGTGAACTGCCCCTGTCTCAAGAGCCTCTATCAATTCTCTCGTGTTGGCAAGACCATTTACCACAGCGGTTTTTATCACAATCTCATTTACATGAAATTCCGCCTCTTTCCATTTTGTCTGCTCTCTGGTACTTCTAACCGCTAAAAAGGCATCGGCATCAGGATTTTCTCCTGCAATCAAATAATATGCAGACCGAAGTGCCGCCTCCATAACCCCTCCTGTCGTGCCAAAGATTACTCCTGCGCCTGTGCCATCTTTCATCGGTGCATCACAAGGGATACCTTCAAGTGTATGTGGATCAATATGCGCCATACGGATCATGCGCGTCAGCTCTCTTGTCGTAAGCACGATATCGACATCATGACCTACATACTCACCATAAAATAGTTCCATATTACGCTCACCTTTTTTGGCCACACAAGGCATAATAGACACGGTAACAATATCCTCCGGCGCCACTTCTATTTTCTTTGCAAAGTAGCTCTTCATCACTGCGCCAAACATCTGCTGCGGGGATTTTGCTGTGGAAAGTCTTGACACCAAATGCGGGTACTGTGATTTGACAAACCGCACCCAGCCAGGGCAGCAGGAAGTAAACATTGGCATCTGTTTGGTGTCTCCTTTCTGAAAACGCTCCACAAATTCATTGCCTTCTTCCATTATCGTGAGATCTGCTGAAAATACAGTATCAAATACATAGTCAAATCCAATTTTTTTGAGGGCATCGACTATTTTTCCCATAACAGCTTCTTCTCTTGGGATTCCAAATACCTCCCCCCATGCAGCGCGCACCGCAGGCGCTACCTGTACCACTGTCACCTTTTTCTTGTTCTCGATTGCCCACCATGCCTTCTCTGTATCATCACGCTCCCTTAACGCTCCAACAGGACAATGCGTAATGCATTGACCACAAAGTACACAGTCTGATTCTTCTATCTTTCTGTTTCCTGAAACATATACGTCCGTTCTCGAACCAGTTCCTTCCACATCCCATATCTTTACCCCCTGCACTTTATCACAGATAGAAATACAGCGCATACATTTGATGCATTTGTCATTGTCCCTTATTAGCGGGAAATTTTTATTCCAAGGCAACGGGGTAAGTTCCTTCTCATATGGCACATCAAGAATATTGAGATCTCTGGTTATCGTTTGCAGAGAACAATTTCGATTTCGGGAACAAGTCACACAGTTACTGTTATGCTGTGAAAGTATCATTTCCACAGTTTTTTTGCGGTTTCTGCGCACCTTTGGGCTGTTTGTATATATAATCATACCCTCTTCTGCCTCATTATTGCAGGAAGTGACAAGTTTATCTTTGCCCTCAATCTCTACAACACAGACACGGCAGGCGCCAATTTCATTGATATCCTTCAGGAAACACAGCTTCGGAATAGGAATACCTGCAATGTTGGCTGCATCCATAATGGTACTTCCTTTTGGTACTTCAATTGCTTTCTGATCGATTGTAAGTTTCACCATAATGTCTCGCGCCCTCCTTTAAATACTCCATATCCAAAATGATCACACCGCAGGCATCTCGATGCCTCCTGTCTGCACTCCGCTTTTGTCATCGGAAGCTCAACGCCTTCAAAATCACACACGCGCTGGCTTGCCTCACGTTCTGTCATATTGACACGTCCGCAGGGATTTCTGTCTGCCATATTGGGTGAAGGTACTGTCACATCACTTTGTATGACATGATGAAATCCTAAATATTCATCTATGTTAGCAGCAAGAACTTTCGCTGCCCCAATCGCCTTGATGACAGTTGCCGGCCCTGTTGCACAATCACCGCCTGCAAATACCCCAGGAAGGAGATCAAAACCGCCATGCCTTCCTGTCTGGATAACCCCTCTGTTCACTGGTACGCCGGCATCTGCAAAATGCTGCGATTCAATATCCTGTCCAATTGCCACAATCACCGTGGTGCATGGAATCAAAAAGTCTGCTTCTCCAGTATCTTTCACACTTGCCCGACCGTTTTTGATCGTGCTGATCATCTGTGGCCTAACCCATAATCCTTTGACGCTATAATCATTGTCTGTCTCTATTCTAACAGGTGCCTTGAGTGTTGCCACTTCAACACCTTCTGCCACTGCACCCTCGATTTCATCTCGAAGCGCTGTCATATCAGCTACACGTCTACGATAAACAATTGTTACTTTTTTTGCTCCAAGTCTAACGGCAGTTCGAACTGCGTCCATTGAGACATTTCCGCCGCCAACGACGCAGACCTCCTGCCCTCTTAGATCAACTGCAATATTTTTGCCCACATCGCGCAGAAACTTCACCGCAGAAATAACCCCATCTGCATCTTCGCCTTCTATGCCAAGCTTTTTGTCTGTACTTGCTCCTATGGTAATCAATACCGCGTCATACTCTTCTCTTAATGCATTGATTGTGATATCAATCCCAATTCGAAGGCCATACTTTACCTGAACTCCTGTTTCCAGAATTGCATTGATGTCATCGTCTAGTCTGTCCTTGGGGAGTCTGTAGTTTGGAATACCATAGCGAAGCATACCACCAAGCTCTGGAAGCATCTCATACACCACTACCTGATGTCCCATAAGCTGCAAATAATATGCTGTGCTGAGTCCGCCAGGCCCTCCGCCGACAATCGCTACTTTTTTCCCTGTAGATGGCTGACACTTGGGCGGAGCGACTTTTCCTGCAAAGTCTGCTGCCATGCGCTTCAATCCTCTGATATTAACTGCATCATCAATCATATTTCTGCGGCATCTGGCCTCACATGGATGCTCACAGATAAATCCACAGGTTGTTGGAAATGGATTATCTTTACGAATCAGCCTGACCGCATCCTGATATCTGCCTTCATAGACAAGCGAAATATATCCAGGTATATCTACGCCCGCAGGACACAAAGACACACATGGAACAGGCTGCTGATAATTGCAGTGGCAACGGCCCAGCTCGATATGTGCCACATATTCATCATGAAAGCCAATCAGTCCTTTGTACACCATATTGGCCGCTTCATAGCCAATGGCGCAGTCAGCCGACTCCATAATACTAAGCGCGGTTTCCTTCATCTCGTCCAAAATTTGTATGGAAGCTCTTCCATTTAAAACATCTGATATCATGTTTTTAAGCTGTCGTAACCCCACGCGGCAGGGTACGCATTTGCCGCAGGTCTGTGCATGGCATAATTCTAAAAATGCCTTCGACATGTCTATGGGGCAGAGTCCAGATGGACTTGCCTCAATTCTTCTTTCCAAATCCTTATAAAGCTGTTCAACAACTACTTGGGCTTTATTTGGTATGGGAATTTCAAGTCTGCTCATTCGTTTCCTCCATAATTGTGCAACCACCAGTTTCATTTGCAAAAGCTTTTTACGATGTAAAATTGGTATGTAAGCTCTTACATACCATTGTACACTGCATTCTGTGCTTTGACAATAATTGATATTATTTAAACAAAGTTGCTTATAACAATAAGCTACAATTCCTACAAATCCAAAAACAGCACACCCTTATTCAGGATATGCTGCTCGTATTCTCAATTTATATAGACCTGACCTTGACCTCTTCTGCAAAGGCCAAGGTCATACATCTTTCATTTTCTGAAAGTTTGGTCGTATGATATTGATTTATGTAGTTTTATTCTTTCTGAATAAATCCAGCGGATTCATTGTTACAAGCACAGCTCCAAGAACAATAATAATAGAACCTGCAACAATCGTTACTGTCAGTTCCTGTCCCAGGAACAGTACGCAGAACAATACGCCCCAGAATGCATAAGTTACATTCAATGACATTCCAATAGCACATCCTACCAACGCATTACTCTTATACCAAGTAAGAAATGAAATCGCGGCTGCAAGTCCCGCTGCAAGAAGCCATATCACTGGGATTCCTGCCTGTAAGGTTCCTCCCAAAAGAGAAATTGCACCAACCGCCGGAACAATAATTGCCAAATCCACAATGCCGGATACTAATTCACGCAGGTTAACCGATATTTCTGGTTCAAGCTCTTCTCCACTAAAGCTTGAAAACATTCCCTCAAGTCCCCAGCAAATTGCAGCAATCAGTGCGCAGATAATTCCAAGCGTAAAGTTTGCGCTTCCCTCTGGCTTTACCCAGTTTATAACAATAGCCCCTGATACGCAGATAATCATACCCGCTACAACTCTCTTCGTAGGCTTCTGTTTTAAAAATATCCAGGAAAAAATGGCGCCAAACAAGCTGCATGTCGCAGAAATAGGAATTGCATAGGCTCCAGCGAGCGCTAAGCCCACCAAATAAGCTCCGTTTGCAATCGGACCGCCAAGCAACGAGGCAAGAACAATGATTTTTCCTGACCGAGTTTTTAGGCACTTCCATACCTCCGCCAATTTTCCTCTCTTTGCGTTATAGATGGAAAGCCAAATTCCTGCAAACAGATCATTTAATCCGGAACACACATAGGGAGCAGCAAGCAGTCCTACTGCTAATGTCAGAGGCTCATAATAGCCTGCTACCATAACAAGCGTGGTATAGATTCCATATGTCAAGCCTGAAATGATACCTGACCAGATACCAATGGAATGTGTTTTATCTGTAGTTGTCATAATATTATCCTCCTGTTTTAAAGTACTCTGTCATATAACCTCTGCCACTATGCCTGATAAAGCTTCATATACAATCGCTTGATATGCTCTGCTGTCGGTACTCTGGGGTTTGTTATGGTACAACGATCTTTCAGCGCATTCTCTGTCATAGCATCAATCGAACGCAGGTATTCTTCTGCATCAATCTTTAGTTCTGCAAAATGAATAGGAATACCGATTCGCTTCATCAGATTACGAATCTCTTGTACCATAAGGTAAATCGTGGCTTTGTTTGTTCCGGCTGTGATTCCAAGAAGTCTTGCAAGATCCAGATAACGCAGCAGCGCATCGGACTTCTCTGGAATTTCAAGTCCTGCATTATATTCAATTATAAATGGTAAAAGCACTGCATTACAACGACCATGCGGAAGATGAAACTGCGCTCCCAACGCATGCGCCATACTATGGCAGATTCCCAATGAGGCCGCATTAAATGCCATTCCTGCCATACAAGAGGCATTATGCATATGAGCTCTTGCATCCATGTCTTCCCCGCACGTCACACAGCGTTCCAGATAATCCCAGACCGTCCGTATCGACTTTTCTGCCATTGCGTCTGTAAAGTCATTTGCGGCAATAGAAGCAAACGCTTCAAATCCATGGGTAAGTACGTCCATTCCTGTATCTGCCGTAATTGCCGGCGGAACCGTAGCTGTCAAATTGGGATCTAAAAACACCACATCTGGAATCATTTCGGAATCAATCAGCGGATATTTTACTCCTGCATCCCTGTCAGAAATAACCGCAAAAGCGGTCACTTCGCTTCCGGTCCCACTTGTTGTCGGCACTGCTATCATGCGAGGTCTTGAGATACTATGCATCTTAGTATACAAATGGACAACCGCCTTTGCTGTATCAATGGCTGACCCGCCACCAAGAGCAAATACGGTGTCTGGTCTAAACATATTTAATTGATTCAGTCCCTTTTGGATCACTGTCATATCAGGATCAGGCACTACCTCTGCAAAAATCTGATATTCTGCATGCAAATTGACAAGTTTTGTCACAATCAGATCCGTTTTTCCTGACTGCCGCATAAAAGGATCACAGAAAATAAACGCACGTTTTATTGCAAAGTCAGCAATTTTTTCGCTGGAATCTCCACCCATGTATATTTTTGTATTAATAATAAACTCTTCCAAACAGCCCCTCCTTATTTAAATCGCTGCGCGATAGCACTTAAGGGTAAAGTCCCTTCGTCACACCTGTACTGAGACAAACTTTCATTCGAAAGAGCTCTCATAAAAGTTTCTCTCGTGTGCCTTTGCGCCTTTACTATCCGACAAAAATTATTTTTTAATAACACTTGTTATTTCTTAGCCCCTCCTTTCTTTTATATGTATTCCCAGAATCTTTTCGCAGGCATGATCGCGTCAATTCTGGGAGCTCGTAACAGCTCAGCCTTCGGCTTTCTGTTACAGGCATCAAGCCATGCATAATCGCTTCGCGATGTCTTGATGCACCTCAACCTCAACGTTATTCCACGAACTTTGCAGCAAGTGCAAAGTTCTGGGCTGAACTGTTACGAGAGATCATTTATTATTTAATAGATAATTGGTATACTTCACAATTACCTAAATATTCAATATGAATGTTCAAACTTTTTTACAAATTGGAACAATAATCTCTGTCACAAATTCATCCAGTATTTCTGAAGTCCAGTAATCTAGTACATACCGCTCTATAGATATATCTTTGCAGACATATCCCTGCTGCTCTGTATAATCAAGCATTTTCTGATAGCTTTCCTCAATGTTTTCATATCCGCCTACATGATAAATGGAAGCTACCATCTGGCCTTTTCTGACAAAGATATTCGTCCTTCTGTCGCAAGTCCCAATAATCTGCTGCATAATTCGGGCAGTGCGGCATGACCCATTCATCTTATCCTTTAGGGAAGGATACTCTATGATAACCGGACCGGTAATAGCACAATTCATGCTGGAAAGATAATCTGTCCATGGTATATTTATAACGGAATCTCTGTAATCATAGGAAAATTCCTGATCCAGATAAGCATATTCCTGTGTAGGTAAATATTTAACACACACTGGATGTTCATTTTGACCAGATACTATCTTTGCTTCCCTGATCAGCTCATACCAGTCATTCACAGATACATAGCTGGTATGTATCTTTTGCTCCGCCCGATTCAATTCCAGAATTTTTTTTCGGAAATTATCTTCCATTCCCTGATAAGATTCCCCATTCAGAAGCCCTATCATCTCCTCCAGCTTAAATCCAAGCTGCTTATAATATTTGATTACAGGAATTTTTAACAAAGTGACATCGCTGTAATAGCGGTATCCGTTCTCTTCGCTTACATAATCTGGTGTTACAACGCCTATTTTGTCATAGAAACGCAGTGTCTTAGTAGAAACATTACAAATTTTACTAGCCTCGCCAATAGAATATAGTTTTTTCTTATTTTCTGCCATTATCACCACCGATTTCCTTTTTCTAATCTCCAATACTTTTTTGAAATTGGGTCTGCATGTTACAGACCCAATTTATCAAATTATTCAGAAACAGATGGAAGGATAGACTCTACTTCCTGATGTGGACGTGGTATTACATGAACAGAAAGCAGTTCTCCAACCTTCTGCGCTGCAGCTGCACCAGCGTCTGTAGCTGCCTTAACAGCTCCTACATCGCCACGAACCATAACTGTAACAAGACCACCGCCTACAAATTCTCTTCCAACCAAATAAACATTTGCTGCTTTTACCATAGCATCTGCTGCCTCTACAGCGCCAATTAATCCCTTTGTTTCGATCATTCCTAATGCATCATACTTTGTCATTTTTATTTCCTCCTATTTTTAAATAATATATGTTATTTAATTATCATTACCTTTGTTTTTGAATTAATGCAGTATGCATTTGCCTCTTCTGTATCAATATGACACTCCAAAGCACCCTTGTCATCTGCGCGAATCACTACATTATCCATAATTCCGGCTCTTGGCCCGTCAACTGCCAGCTTTACTTTTTGTCCGTTATGTACTCCGTAAGCTTCTGCTTCTCTGGGATTCATATGTATGTGACGCTGCGCCACAATAACGCCTTCTTTTATCTGCACAGAGCCCTTCGGACCAACCATGATAATACCGCCGCTTCCAGCTAAATCTCCAGACTGCCTCAAAGGTGCCTGTACGCCAAGTTTAAACATATCGCCAGCTAAGATTTCTACTTGATTCTGCGGTCTAGTCGGGCCAAGTACTCTGACCTTTTCAATCACGCCTCTTGGACCGCACAATGTTACGCATTCTTTGCAGGCAAACTGTCCTGGCTGCGACAAGTTCTTAATCCGCTCCAATACGTAGTCTTTTCCAAAGAGTATTTCCACTGCCTCTTCTGTCAAATGCACATGACGATTGGAAATACCTACTGGAACCAATCCCTTTTTTGCATCTTCCATAGATATATCACAGTTGGAGGATTTCACAGATTCAACTGCCTTCAAAAATAGCTCAAGAAGCTCATTATAGCTATTTTTATCCATTTTACTCTCCTTTCATCGCACTCACTAGCCCATTAATCATATCTTTTAACTGTTCAAGATTAATTCCTTCTTCAGTCGATGCCATATTCCTGCTGTCAATGTTCTTGTCAGCGACCTGAGTACCTGTCACACAAGCTGCGTGTGCTGCTGCCATCGGATTTCTGACAAAACTTGCTGGAGACTGTGCATCACATCCGCAACTGTTGCACCCAGTACTGTAGGAAATCGGTGTTGCTGGAATCGCTGAACATGTCTCATTCCGCATAGATTCCAATGCTGTGTTGTTTCTATAAAATGTAGCATCATCGCTAACCATTGTAGTGACATTTTTGATGCCATAGCATACTGTCTTCTTATTAATCAGATGCAGTGGTGTCACATTCTCTGATACAGAGCTTCCGCCCATAGTTCCGCAGCCTAATGTAAACGCTGGTGCAAGTCCGGTACTCAAACCAGTTCCGCCCATACTGCCTCCAGTATTAACAAGAATACGTGACGCAGGTTTTACAGCAAATTCACGGACAATTTTCTCATCTTGCGTATGCAAGTTCATGGTATGTCCGATACCATTTTGAAGCAGCTTCATAGAAAGCTCACATGCTTCATGCCAGTCACGTACAACATAAAAGCCCAGTACACAAGTCAGTTTCTCATATGAGAGTAGATTGTCTTCTCCGACGCCGGTCTGTAATCCAATCAAAACCGTTGTATTATCAGGTACGCAGATTCCTGCACCGTCTGCAATAACCTTCGCAGATCTTCCCACATATTTTGCATTCATAGTATGACCATTTTTAAACAGTATCTTGCATACTTTGCGAAGCTCATCTGGATTCAGGAAATATGCGCCTTGTGCTTTCAATTCTGCAACAACTGCATCATGGTTGCACTCTTCCACAATAATAGACTGTTCTGATGCGCAAATAGTACCATTATCAAACGTCTTGCTTGCAATGATATTTGAAACTGCTTTTTTCACGTCGGCGGTACGTTCGATATAAGAAGGTGAGTTGCCTGCACCTACGCCAATCGCCGGCTTCCCTGCGCTATAAGCAGCCTTTACCATACCTGGACCACCTGTTGCAATAATCAACTTGATCGCATCATTGTGCATCAATTCATTTGTCGCTTCCATTGTACACATAGACAGGCATCCAATTGTGTCCGAAGGTGCTCCGGCATCTACTGCCGCCTGTGCCATCAGTTTAGCTGCTCTGGATGTACATTTCAGCGCTGATGGATGCGGCGAAAATACAATCGCATTTCTTGCCTTAACCGCTATCATAGATTTGTAAATTACAGTTGATGTAGGGTTTGTAGATGGTACAATCCCCATAATCAACCCAACGGGATCTGCGACTTCAAACATTTTGTTTACAGGATCTTCAGAGATAACGCCTTGTGTTTTCATATCTTTTATATAATTATACACCAGAGTTGATGCCGCATGATTTTTGTATGCTTTGTCTGGTACTTTTCCAAAGCCCGTCTCTTCTACAGCCAACTGCGCGAGCTCCAACGCATGCTCTTCAGCTACCTTGACCATATTTCTCAAAATTTTATCAATCTGTTCCTCTGTGTACTTTGCAATCCGTTCCGCAGCTACGGAGCCGTATTTGCAAAGATCCCTGGCATCCTGTATAGATCGCAGATCAAAATCCATATTATCCATACTATTCCTCCTAAAAAATTAATTCGTGTAGAAATCTTTCAGCCAATCTGTCAATTCCTTCTTTGTCATATTCATTACAGATTCACTGCTAAGATTTATTTCCGGATATTCGTTGAGGATCATTTCTTTTATTTCGGCTGTCCTGGAACGCTTCAACGATGAAACTGCCCGGTCAATCCCATCTGTTTCTTTTAGTTCTTCCATAGCTGCTCTGTTTGCAACCGCCTTCTTTGCATCTGTCTCCTGGTTTTCATCCTCAACTGCTTCCGTCTCTGGATTTGGGCTGTCATCCTCATCCGCTTCTAGCTCTGCCTGCAACGTTTCTTCCTGTAATTCATCTTCTTTCTTCTCTATTTCTTCCTTTTCTTGAATTAGGTCTGCAGAGCCTATAACCAAACCATCAAGACTTTCATGCGGACGCGGGATAACATGTGTGGACAGAATTGTTCCTCCCATTCTGGGAACAGCGGCTATTGCCGCATCTACAGATGCTCTGCATGCTGCAACATCACCTGTAATCGTAATCGTTACAATTCCACCTTTTACAAATGTTCTTTCTATCAGATGTACTTCTGCTGCTTTAAGCATCGCATCTGCACTTTCAATAGCAGCAACCAGTCCTCTGGTTTCTACAAACCCCAAAGCCTGCATATATCATCCTCCTATTTACAGTTCCGCGCTTTCTTCCACCGCTCTGTATGCCAGAACAATTCCTTTCCATTTTCAATGTCATGAATTGTTCTGCGCGATGGAAGGAAGCGCTGTTTTATAGTCGCTGCGCGACGGCACTAAAGGGTAAAGCCTGTATCAGTATGTTGCATAGAATGCCTTGCCAAGTCCCTTGGCGCCAAATGCACACTGAATACCCTTGTTGATAAAGAACACATCGCCAGACTTCGCTTCATATACTTTTCCATCAATTGTAACAGTAATGCAGCCGCTTATGATATAATATATCTCCTGGCATTCGGTTTTCCATCCAAAGTTAACATCATCAATCGTTATCACGCCTGCCGCTATTGAAGATTGATCCTTCGCTCCAATGATTTCCCTGTAATGAACCTTTCCTGTCTGAGCAGGATCGCCTGTATCCAAAACCTCTGTCTTGATACTGCCTCCGCGAATCAGCTTGAAGCCCGCCGGATCATATTCTGCATCATATGGCTTACAAACTCCCGAACAGGCATCCAGCATTCCTTTCAATAGGCCGCTGTCCTGCAGGCATGACAATACTTTAAAAATCAATTCTGCACTAACTTCCTCTTTTGGACTTTCAGCTGACACTACAGGTTTCTGCTCCTGACAGCAGGAAGCAGACAATGTCATCTCTGGAACTGGACACGCTCCTTCTTTTAGCATCATGCCATTTGTGCTGATTGCATCCCTTGCTGCTGGCGTAAGCAATGTATCTCGGTCTACATAAACAATATTCTTTCCCTCCGCCTTCATTGCGTTTATGGCAGCTACATCAATCAACCTCTTCATTTTTATCCTTCACCTCCTGTTCTATTCTTCAAAGCAGCAATCTTCATCAATAATTCCAACAATTGCCGCATCCACTGGAATCCTATCATCTTCAAACATTCTTCGTGCAGAAGAGCCCATGGTCACAAGTACCCTGTCGCCGATTCCTGCGCTTATCACATCTGCTGCCACCAGTCTCTTTCCGGCATCTGCTCCGCCTATTATCTCAACAAGCATAAGCTTATACCCATGTAAAAGCTCTGATTTTCTAGTCGCCCAGATATTGTCAATCAATCTCGCTGTTACCATTTTTCTTTCCCTCTTACAGATTCTCCCTGATGTTCTCAATCGCAGACTCTACCGAAGAAGTATCTCCAAATATTGCCAGCAATATCATATTCTGAGGGCAACTTCCTCTGATATCCTCCACTGTAACACCCACTGCCTTTTCGGCAATATCAGCTGCTACAATCATCTCTATCATCCTGCCCTGTACAAGCCCAACTGCACCAACCTTTTCCAGCTTTTCTTTGCTGCCGGAACCCTTCCGCCGCTCCAAGATATCAAGCGTACCCTGCGTTGGGGATTTAATAATTCGAAATTCCATATCTTCGCCGCCATCCTATCTCTCTTCTGCTGTGCAGCTAAAGGCAATTCCCAGAGGGGTTACAAACATGGGATCTACCGGCTTATAAGTTGGTATTCCCGTCTTCTTTTCAATAATATCTTCGATTCCTTCCAAACAACAAGTACCACCCACCAGAGAAATACTATCAACCTGGTGCCCTTCAATATGCTGATTGATAATCGTCGATACTTTTTCAACTACAGGTTTTAATACAGGTAATATTTCCTTATGATTGGCTGGATTTCTCTTGAAAAGTTCCGCCTCCTCAAAGGTTTTGCGATATGCACCAGACAACACCAGAGAAAAATGTGTTCCTCCCGTCGGCTCATCCGCTACATAGACTACCTTTCCATCCTTAAAAATAGATATTCCTGTAGTTCCTCCGCCAATATCTACCACAGCTCCATTTTGTATGTGAAGCACTTTATTGGCTGCGGTGGATTCGTCTTCTAATGCTGTAATAATATATCCTGCTGATTCCACCACATTTTTGACCGCTCCTCCGTCCAAAGTATCTGTCCCTGGCGGTATTGCTGCTGCCGCATAAACTAGCTCATCCACGCCAAGTTTTTTTTCTAGCTCTGATTTCATTCGGCGAACGATTTCAACTGCTCCGATATAATCCACTACCATTCCGTCTCTTACTACGTCCGCATATTCATAAGCTCCTGCCACAGGCTGCCGGTTCTCATCCAGAACCACTGTCACCACACATGCGGTTCCCAAATCCACGCCCACATAGTAGACAGAACTTTCCGAACAGACAGGATGTTTTACTACCTTCTTAAATTTTTCTACAAGCTCATCGCAAAACTTGAAATCTATTGCATCCTTCTGCATTCTTTCACCCCCGCTGCCATACATATCATCTGTGACAATTTATTGATAATCTGATTAATCGCTTCAGTCACTGCTATCAGGCGCTTCTCCTCTCCCAACGCACTTAGTACCTCTGCAATGTGAATCCTTATCGCCCTAAGCTTTGCTCTCAGAGCATTTATCTGAACAATTATTTTTCCATTTGCCGACTGAATATAGAAATCAGTAATTTCAAAACAATTTCCTAAATCCTTACCACAATTTTCCTGTTTCATTCCTGTACACCCTTCAAAACAGATATTGCAATTTGCTGGTTCCTCTGTAAGAAGAGCTTTTATTCTGCCAAATTCATGCCCTGCCTTTGACATCCGTCCAGCGATTTCGATATCTACCTCAATGAGCTGGCTCGTTATGACAAAAAATTCCGCCTCCAAAATTTCTATATAGCTTTGCAGTTTTGCAATTGACAGAGAATTTTTCTTTGAATTTGCTTCTTTCCAAGGCTCAGAATCTGCATGAATATTATAATTCCTTTCCTGTGTCTTGGAGTTTCCAGGCGGCACGCCAAGCTGCTGCTTAGCTCCAGCCTCAAAAAAGTTAATTCTCCGATCTGATAGGAATTGCCTTGCACCCGGAGTTAGGCGGGTATTCTTTTCAATTTGATAGTCTGTAAAAGGCTGTTCATTGAATTGGACACGAAGATCATATTCTGTTATAAATTTCATTCTAGTCCTCCATGTCAGAGCAGCTTATTGCGATTAAGGCATATATGAGGCTCTGACTCAAATTGACGATTGAAAAATGAGTGCATCGGCATAATTTTTCAATCTATTCTCCATCCAATACCAGGCCGAACAGATAACCCTTAAGCTTCTCTATTCCTACCTCATCATCGTTACTATTAATATAAAACCAAGGCTTATTTATCCCGGTCTTTTTCAACTGTGCTTCGCACTTTTGTATACATATCCCCTCCTGTCCGCATTTTGTTATAACTCCCGTTACAGGATAATTAAAAACCTTCGCAAATCCAGGGGAATATGCTTCCCGCATGTTAAGTGCATCCACCAGCATTACAATCTGAGATGCATGATTTTGTGCTGCTGCTATTAGATGCTTATACATCCAGGGATTATCCAGATAGGAACCAGGAACATCAATGGTATATTTTCCAAAAATCATATCTTGAGTCTTTCGAAGTGGGCCGCTGTGTTCATCGATTGCATGACAGAGCGTTGTCTTTCCGCTTCCTGTAGCCCCTATAACCATGATCCTCCTTTTCATATCTGTTTCCTTTCTCCGTAAAATCTGTTTTGCCTTTGCCGTCAGACCTTGATATGGAATTCATTTCACCTTCCTGATATCATCATCTCTTGACTATGTTCTAGTAATTGGCGCCACTGCAAATTCCAGCATTTTATGTAGCGTATCTGTAACTGCCACAAGAGCTGTCTCTACACTTTGGACATCGCCGCTCAAAACCACCGAACCCGTAAACCGATCTAAAAAACCAATTTGTACATTCGCTGCTTTTGTAGCTATATCTGCCGCAATAATTGCTGTTTCATAGGGTGAAAGTGTAAGAATTCCTATGGCTCCCGCTTCGTCAATGCCAAGCCTTTCATATATATCATGCATCGGCGATGCAATCACATGTGCAATGGTTACCTGTTTCCCAGGTACTGATTCTTCAATGATCCGGTTCTTTCCATCGGAGCTATCGTTAGGAAATCCCATTTTTATTCCTCCCTCAATGCCGAATTACCGCTACTGGCAAATCATATCCGCTGATCCATTTTTCTATTCTGTCCAAATCTTCTGCCGAAAGAGAGGGATCGCCTTCTATCTGGTACTCCATTCCAAGCTGCTTATACTTGTTGATGCCCATCTTATGATATGGTAGCAGGTCTATTCCCTTAAAATTATCGTAATCCTGATATGGTGTCAACAGTCTCACAATTCCTTCGATGTCTTCTTTTCTGTCATTAACTCCTTTCAGCAGCGGCATCCTAATCTTGACATTTTTATTATTTCCCAAAAGCCACTTCACGTTTTCAACAATCAGTTCGTTCCGGACTCCGGTCCACTCATAGTGCCGTTCTGAATCAATATGCTTCATATCAAACAGGAATAGGTCTACAAATGGAGCTATCATTTTCAGATTCTCAGGTTTTACATAACCGCATGTCTCGATTGCAGTTCCAATTCCTGCCTTCTTGCATGCCGCCAGAAGACTAACTGCTGCTTCTGGCTGGCTCGTTACCTCACCTCCGCCAAGCGTGACACCTCCGCCTGACATCATGTAGAAATCCTTATCTTCCATTATAATATCCAGAAGTTCAGATATGGTTTTTTCCTCTCCTGCAATATTAATCGCCTTTACCAAACAAGCCGATTCACACTGACGACAGCCAATGCACTTCTTATTGCGATCGATCCAGTGTTCCCCTGTGCTGGCCGAAATCTGATGAACACCATTTGGACACACTTGAACGCATCTTCCGCAGTTCACGCATACATCGGACTTAAACATCAACTTAAATTTCCGTTCAAGCCCCTCTGGATTGGAACACCATTTGCATCTGAGCGGGCAACCCTGAAAAAATATCAGAGTCCTAACGCCGGGGCCGTCAAATGTATTGTATTTCTGCACATTAAATATGACAGCCTTTCGTTCAATATTTTCATTTCGCACTTCGCTCATAAGCGAACCCCTTCATTCTGTATGATTTTTTAAAGCTTTGTCAACATTGTTCTGCTGATGATTTCATCCTGAACATCCTTGCACAACTCTGTAAAGAATGCGCTGTATCCGGCAACTCGAACTACAAGATCTCTGTGACTGTCAGGATCTTTCTGGGCATCCAACATAGCCTGATTGTCTACATAGTTAAACTGCATCTCGCCGTTCCCATACATGCTTGCCGTGCGAAGCAGTGTGATAAGTCCCTGTTCGCCCTCTGGTGTATCAAGAAGCCCTGGCATCAGCTTAAAATTATGTACCAGACCGATATTCATATTATCATTTGCCATCTTTGATACAGACTTAATAATCGCTGTTGGTCCCTTATAATCTGCTCCCTGTGTCGGGCTGATACCATCGGATAGTGGCAGCCATGCCTTTCTTCCGTTTGCAGAAGCTCCCGTCATCATACCAAACGGAGTATTGTTGGAAATTGACAGCGTGCCATGGCTCAGATGTGAAAATAATGTCTTATATTTTCTGTGCTCATGCTCTGTATACTGAATAATATCTGCACAGATACTATCTGCATAATCGTCATCGTTTCCATACTTTGGTGCGTCCAGACAGTCTCTTCTAATCTGCTCATAACCTACAAAATCAGCGACCAAAGCCTGATTAAGCTGTTCCAGTGTATATTTCTTCTCTTCAAATACAAGCTTCTTTATAGCTGCCATGGAATCTGCATAAGTAGCAAGTCCAGACCATACAACACCTGGTCCATAATTATACATCGCTCCGCCAGCTTCAACGCCATATCCCTTTTCCATACATCCTTCATACATGATGGACATCAATGGCTTCGGTGCTAACTCCTTATGTACTCTCTGAGAAATTACCGTCATAACGTCTGTCCATTTTGTGATGTAATCAATCTGATTCTTAACAGCCCGGTCAAACTGTTCAAAGGTCTGATACTGGGTAAGTGGTCCTTCGTCCGGCGTAACCTGTTTGCCGTACCAAAGCGGAACACCATGGTTCAAAGTAAGCTCAATAGCGATTGGCCACTGTGTATAAGAAGTTGAAGTCCATTGATATAACCGTCCTGCTTTCTGCGGCTCTACGCAGCCCATCAGACAGTAATCTCTTGCATCCTCTACAGAAACCCCCTTTGCCAACATCATCTTGATATGCGTATCGTCAAAGTGACAAGCTGGGAATCCCATACCTGCGCGGACAACATCTACAATCTTTCTCAGGTATTTCTCAGGAGATTTATTATGTATACGGCAGGCCAGTGAAGGCTGATAAATTTTAGTATGTCTCACTGCATCCATCAGCAGATATGTTAGATCGTTTGTCGCATCTGCGCCGGAACGCGTACATCCTCCAACACACATATTTACAAATGGCTGATATCCAGCAAAGAACTTGGAGCCGCCCTCTGATGTTACCCACATCATCTCAGACATCTTAATCAGCATACAGCTTGCAAGCTCAAATGCTTCATAATCACTCATACGTCCGGAATCAATATCTGCACGATAGTATGGATACATATACTGATCCACGCGGCCGATAGACATACCTGTTTGGTTTTCCTCTACTGGCAACAATGATTCGATGGTCCATACTGCCTGAATTGCTTCCCAAAATGTTTCTGGTTTATATTTGGGAACTTTTGCATTTATCTCTGCAATCTTTTCTAATTCAGCCTTACGCTGTGCATTTGTCTCTTTTGCAGCCAACTGACGGGCATAATCTGAAAGACGCTGTGCATAAATCATGACGCCTTCTGTCGTATCAATCACAGATTTATAAAAATAAATCTTGTCAATATCCTCTGGATTTGTGTAGCTTAAATGATTCAGCGCTTCCTTAGCCTCATTCTGAATATCAATCATACCCTTCTTCATGGTAATCACATCATAGCCAGGATTCGAATCGCCGCCACCATTTAGTGCATGATAGGAGCAATCCGATACAAAAGACTCGCCGGATAATTCCCAGCCACCGCATTCGCGATACTGGTCTTCACAATATTCATCAACGGATTTTCCTTCCCAAAACGGAAACAGTACATCCCGCATATATTTTTTATCTTCTTCTGATATAAAGAATGGATCCTGATCTCGTGTTTCAATCGTATCTAATTCATCTTTCATCCATCTCCATGCAATATCTGGAGCAAATGCACCTGCTCTTGGCGCTCCTGTTGGATTACCTACAATCAGCTCATTTTCCTGAATTACAAGGGGAGCCGTCTCACAGCAATAACGGAAACACTTACCACGAAGCAGGATCTTTGGCGTTCCCGGATTTTCTTTATAAATCTTTGTAATTGCTTTTGCACGGTGTGTTGTGATAGATGGCTTCCAATTCATATACTGTCTCTTCAGAGCCAATATACGCTCCGTTGGTCCATCTGGAATCGCTGTTCCGTGATTTGTAGTTCCCGCATACCCATTTCCACATCCAGTTGTACAAGATGAAGATGGTGATGCCGGCTCTTCTTTTGTAATCTGATCGCTCATACCCTGAAACATCTTCCGGATCGCTTCGCGTTCTTCCGATGTCATATTCCTGGTCGCTTCCGCCAGTTTTGTAGAAAATTCACGAATATCCAATTTATATACCTCTCTTTCCTTTTATATGTAATTTCGGGATCTTTTTTATTTCCCTATTTAATATGATACAGAGGAAACCGCTTCATTTATCAAACTCCGAATAATACGCAGCTCTTCCTCACGTTCTATCTTGCGTTTTTCCTTATTTTTCCTAAGTTCTGTTAATTGCTCACAGCAATGCCGTCTAATATAAGCACTATCCCGAATGCCTGCTCCAACAGTACGGATATACACGAGATTGAGTGGTGATACATTCTCTGATGTAATGCCCTGTCCTGTCACGCCGCTTCCAAGCGTCATAGACGGAAACAGTGCTGTAGTCACACCCATACTGCCAAGTGTTGCCGGAGTATTGACCAATACCCTTGCCACTGGCTTTTTCAATGCAAACTGCCGAATCACATAATCGTCCATTGAGTGGATTACCAATGTGTGTCCACTGTTTCTGCTGAATAAAAGTTCAATACATTTTTCACAGGCATTTTGCCAATCATCCTCGATATAGTAAGCAAGCACAGGACAAAGCTTTTCTTTGTTATATGGATTATCGCTCAATGCATACTTCCCTTCGGCTATCAGCAGCCTTACCTGTGAATCTACTGAAAATCCGGCCCTTGATGCTAAACGTCTCGCAGAAATCCCAACAAATTCCGCATTGATGCTTCCATCAACATTGTAGAGTAGCGTACCTAATCTGGAAGACTCTTCTTCTGTCATAAAATATGCTCCCTGTGCGATAAGTTCCCGCCGAACCTCTGGTTCAATACACCGCTCCACCACAATTGACTGTTCCGCAGCAGATACCATTCCATAATCGAACGTCTTGCTTTCAATAATATCACTGACAGCCTGTTTCACATTGGCAGTTCTTTCAATAAATGCTGGTCCGTTACCACTTCCGCCATAGATCAACGGCTTGCCAGATCGGTTTGCTTCGTCCAAAAATGCAGGGACTCCCGTATTCAATATCAGGTTCACCTCAGGATGCCGAATCAAAGTATTGGTTCCCTCTTTGTCCACTGCATGCAGATAAGCTATCCCATGCTCCGGCATTCCAAACTCGCAGGCCGCCTTGATTAATATATCTAGTGTTCTTCCCACAGTTTTCTTTGCCCTTGGATGCGGGGAAAATATAATCGCATTTCCTGCTTTTATCGCAGTCACTGCATTGAATATAGTCGTCGATACTGGATTGGTGGATGGCACCAATGCTGCTATTACTCCCAGTGGCACGCCTACTTTCGCCGTCAAATTATCTGGGTCTTCCTCTATAAAACCAACGCACTTCATATTACGAATCTGTTGTCTTATCGATTCACAGATAAAATAATTCTTTGCAACCTTATCCTCTGCCTTCCCATAACCCGTCTCCTCATGAGACATAAAGGCCAATTCTTCCAGATGCAAAACGATTGTATCCAGCATTCCCTCAACAATGATATCAAGTCTTTCCTGAGAGAATTTAGCAAGCTGTTTTTTTGCCATAACTGCATTTTCAGCCAATATCCTAGCTTCCTGGATGGAGAGCAGATCATTGTCAATAATATTCATGTTTTTCTCCATTCCTCCCCCGATGGGTTCTACTCTTTATTCGGAAGGAGTTTATCCAATCGATAACGCTCTATAATCTTGTACAGATCCGGATGCGGACTTGCTATCACCACAGAACTATACAAATTCCCCTCCATATCTTTTACTGCCTTCACACCGGCATCTACCGCACTTTGACAGGCTGCAATATCTCCTGCAACCAGCACAGAAATATATCCGGAAGCAACGTTTTCATAGCCTATCAGCTCTACATCAGCAGCTTTTACCATCGCATCAGCAGCTTCCAGTACAAATACAAGCCCAAACGTCTCTATCATACCTAAAGCATTATATTTAGCCATAAATCTTACCTCTCTCTATGTGTTAATAAGTATCTACATCGTGGCAGGATACGATATCACCGATAATACGAATTGGTCTTGGTATCACGCTTGCCGCTGTCACTTTACCTATCTGTTCCGCGGCTCTCTTTCCTGCATCAACAGATGCCCTGCAAGCTGCTACATCACCCTTCACCAGAATTGTCACCAGAGTGGAACCGACATTCTCATATGAGATCAATTCGACATCAGCCGCCTTCAGCATTTTGTCACACGCTTCTAAAGCAGGAACCATGCCCAACGTTTCTAACATCCCCAAAGCTTCCTCGCCATAATATCTCATTGTTTCCTCCTTTCTTTTACTAGGTACTCTCAGAATCTCTCCTGCACCTGCCTTTGTGTCTAAGGAACTGTTAAAGAATTAATCTTTACATCTGACTTGTCTAACATCTTCTTATGCCGCGTTGTCGTCAATCGGCATACCCCAGTACGCCTCATTCCTCCGCCTTGCATAAAAAGATTTATACTGCGTCATCTGCAAAGTTAATTCTTAACAGTTCCTAATCTTCCGTCGTTTGCACATCTGTTTCACAAAATCAGGCACAAAGAAACTCCGAAAGTACACCACTGAATTACTGTTTGATATGGAATAATTACATTATTTACTTCAATATAAGCTTATCATTTCCCTATCGGTCAAAGTCAATTTTGCTTATTTTACCTTTTTTTATTTATTTTTTTGTGCATAATTCACAAATTTTATTTCCTCTAAATTTCCGTAAAAGACAAGATTTTTTAATTTTTTAATACATTTTGCTCTAAATATCCTTTGTTTTCTGTTTTTTCCTGCTTTTCTACCCTTTTCCTTTAGAGGAAACCTATCCCAATTTTTCAAAATCAGAAGCTCCATGCTTACAGAGAGGACAAACATAACCATCCGGCAGTTCCTCCCCTTCGTAAACATATCCGCAAACTTTACACACCCAGCCTTCGCTTTCGATTGGCTGTGGTTTGGGTTTTATATTTGTCTGATAATAGTTGTATGTTACTGTCTCCTGATCTGAAATCACCCTGCGCTCAACAACCTTACACAAGAACATTCCATGACTTTCCAAGTCTATATACTGTTCCGTTTCAAGCGAAATAACGGCATTAATTCCTTCTTTCAGAAAAGGAAGTCCATTATCTGTCCTGTTAACTTCTATCCCTGCAAATTTATCAGCCGTCCTGCCGCTCTGAAACCCAAACCTCGTAAAAATGGAAAACGACGCCTCTGTACTCAAGATATTGACATTCAGTTTTCCGGTTCTATAGATTATCTCATGAGAATAATTCTTTTTATTGATACATACGGAAATCCGCTCCGGCATATCAGAGACCTGAGCCACTGCATTAACAATCAAACCATTATCCCGAACACCGTCATTGCATGTCACAACATAAAGCCCATATCCTATTTTAAACATCGCAGCCATATCATTTTTATTGGCTAACACAGGAGAAGCTGCAATGTATTCTTTACAAAGCTCATTTGCCAGAGAATCCAGTTCTTTTACATTATCAGGACTAACAGCAGAATAAATCCGTACAGAATTCTTCATATATTTCAAACCTTTGCACTCTTTTAGCATATTCTGCATACCCTTTGATGCATTGGGCGCCCAGGAACCATTCTCAATCAAAGCAATGGTCCGATTCTGGAAATTATGTTCTGCCAGTCTATGTAGATAATCATGCATAAACGGATATATATCCCCATTATATGTCGTGGTTGCAAGCACCAGTTTGCCGTATTGGAATGCATCTGCCACCGCCTGAGACATATCGCACCGCGCCAGATCATGAATTACCACCTTCGGACAGCCTCTGCGCTGCAGAAGATACGCAAGCATCTCCACTGCCCGCCTAGTATTGCCATATACGGTTGTATAAGCGATTACAATCCCCTCTGTTTCCACTCGGTAGGAAGACCAGATATCATATTTTTCCAGGTAATGACCAAGGTTCTCTGTTAAAACTGGTCCATGCAGCGGCAAAATCTTCTGAATATCCAGTCCCGCAGCCTTTTTCAGCAAATTTTGTACCTGTTCCCCATATTTTCCAACGATACCTATATAATAACGTCTTGCTTCATCATCCCATCCTTCTTTCGCCTCCTGAGAACCAAATTTCCCGAATCCATCTGCCGAAAAAAGAAGCTTATCAAAGCAATCATATGTCACCATAACCTCCGGCCAATGCACCATCGGAGCAAACACAAAGGTCAGATTATGACAGCCTAGCATCAGGGAATCTCCATTGTTTACGATGTACTGATTTGACGCAAAACAATGATTAAAAAATTGTTTCATCATGACAAATGCTTGTTCATTGCTGACAATCATCGCTTCTGGATAATACTTTATGAATTGCTCAATATTGGCAGCATGGTCCATTTCCATATGCTGTATAATCAAATAATCTGGTTTTCTGCCTCCTAAAGCCTGATTCAGATTCGCCAGCCATTCCTGCCCAAAACGGATATCTACTGTATCCACAACCGCTACCTTTTTATCCAAAATCACATAAGAATTATAAGACATTCCATTTGGAACTGGATACTGCCCCTCAAATAAGTCCGTAACATAATCATTGACGCCAACATACCAGATGGTATCTGTTACTTTATATACATTTCCCATATCTTTACATCTCCTTTTCTGCTTTGTGTATTATATGGCTATAAAAATTCATGATTTTCTCATAAATCATACCGACTGGATTTTCCTGTTTTTCAAGATGTGAAATAATATCCTGACAAGCCAGTGATAACGTCGGCTCTGACCATGTCTTTAGTTCACAAGAAAAATACAATTGGATAGATGCACCTTCCTGATTATCGTATGGATTGCGTCCCGAAGCCAACAAATTTGGATATTGTGTTTTCACACACTCATAACACTTCATAAAAACCGTTGTCATATGTTCCACCAAACGCATTTTCTGTGTACTGATTTGGGGTAAATATGGCTTTAATTTTTCTGCAAACCAGGCAGGATCGGTTTCCTCCATCATCCAGGAATATTTTTCCGCAATCAAATTCCGCTCGGCGGCTTGTGCGTCTTTGATGTCTTTCAAATAACTTTCCAGTGTATTTTTTTCAAAAATGCTGTGTTGAGACGACCGCATAATATAAAAGGTATCAAAATCATCTTGGCATGAAGCCCGCCCTCCGATATTTTCTACTTGAGAAAACATATGATATTCTTCTGAAATAATCTGATTTATCAATTCATCTTTAGAAATGTATTCTCTTTTTTCTGCCATACCCTTTTCCTTTCATTCATTTTTCTTGTACTCCAACTAATCAGAATCCATCAAAACGTGCATATTGCGCAAGTATGCATCCTGAATACCATTCATAATAGAATTTCCATGCGGTTCAAGGAAGTCGCTGGTACTGGTTGAATAGCCCTTTTTCCTGAGCTCGCAGGCTACGATATTGCAAATATCCTCTATCAGATTTTTTTTCTGCACTGCATTCTTTGACTTGTCTTCTAGGTGAATAAACTCCTTCAAATCAACAACCGCGTGTCCCAGCTCTGCCAGCGATTCTGCCCCGCGAAACGCCCACTTATAAAACGGCATGTATTTCCTATTTAACAGGTAAATTACAGAAAGCGCCGCTTTCACGAATTCGCTTCCAGCCAAATACGCACTTTCCCATTCCCCTCTGCTGCAGCAACGTACATAATTGTATTGTCCTGCCTGTGCCATCACTACAGTTTTTGCCGCCAGCTTCTTCCTGATTACATCTTCTGGATAATACGCAAGGAGACGATTTCTCCTCTGTGTAAACTCTCCATATGGATCTTCAAACACCACACCGTTCGTCGCAACTGCTAAAAAACTCTGTGGAATCTGAAACCATTGCCTGGCCTCAACTGGCTCATGTGGAATCCCAGTATATTTTTGATAAAATCCCTCAATCGTCATAATGCCGCGCCTAGCTAGCATCTGTTTGGAATCTTCTCTTAAATATCCTCGGTATATCTTTGGCAGTGAATGATATGCCTGCTCAAACGCCTTGCCGTGTTCCCGATAAATCATTTCCGGAATCCAAATACAAAAATCGGGGCCGAAATCATGATCCTGAGACAATACATCGTCATATCCATAGCATTCTGAACCTTCACCAACTAGCCCCGCCGCTGTATACTCGCGCATAAAATACAGTCCATTGCTAAATAGCTGTTCCTTATACAATTCATAAAATTCTCTGGACAGTTCTATTCCTTTCACTCTTTCCCTCCATTCCTTCTAATCCTTTCCAAATCCTCCATAACCTGCATATAATCACAGGTATGTCCAAAATCTCTCTCTATCAGTTTGGCAGCCTGCATATATTTTTGTTCAGCCTCTTCATGACGCCCTTCCGCCTCGTTCACACCTGCAAGAGCATATACTGCAACTGCATAATGAATATCTTTGTCTCCGCTGCAGCTTTCATATAATTGCAGCGCATATGAAAGATTTTTTCTGGCGTCCGAATAATCATATTCCCTAGCCTGCGCCTGTCCCAGATTTGTGTAGGAGGTAGCCAGCTCATTTGTAAACTCCGGCATTTGTCTGATAATCTGTATCGCCCGTTCTGCCATACGCCTGCCATCTTTTATGAGTCCTAACTCACGAAGCGCAGCGCTCATATTGTTGCATAAAGCAGCCATCTGATAGGGTTCGCCATTCTGTTTTTCGAGTATTTCCAGAGCCTGACGATCAATATCATAGGCTTTTTGATACGATTTTCGGGCAATATGTACATTTCCCAGATTGATTAATGCCGACGCATAATTGCGTGTTCCCTTCATGCCCAACTGTTCAAGTCCCTCCAGCACTTTTTCGTAGGTCCAAAGAGCTTCCTCTGTACGCCTCATGGCGCGATATAGACCGCCCAGTTCATTACAGACAGAAACAATCCCCTCCAAATCCCGAAGCTCCCCAGCCCTTGCCAAAGTCTCAAGCATATAAGGCTCTACACGCTCCATCTCTTTCTTTTCATACAAACTGTCCAATGTATCATAAAACACCTGCGTATCAATTTTTGCTCCCATCACAACCTCCGCTTGTTCGCATCTTCCAAAATCTGCTAATCTGTTAGTTTCATTATAAACTTTACACATAAAGGGAAAGTCAATATCCAAATTGGTTCCTGTAAAAATTTTCCTTACTAAATTTATATACCCAAAAAGTGCAGCGCGAAAAATTGGCGTTGCACTTTTGAACTACCTGTCTGTTTATATTATTTCTATACAAGAAAAGAGGCTGAAGAATAACTTCTCCAACCTCTTTTCTTAATCCCTATCTTGAGCTATCAGCCTCTTAAAAATGCTGTATAACCTTTTACTGCTTCATAGATATCTGCCTTGCTGCTGACTTCAAACGGAGCATGCATATTGAGCACTGCTACACCACTGTCAATCACGTTCATGCCATAGTTTGCCATAATATAGGCAATGGTTCCGCCGCCGCCCATGTCAACTTTTCCAAGTTCAGCAAACTGGTATGCAACGTTTGCGTCATCCATAATTTTTCTAAGTTCTGCAATATACTCTGCATTGGCATCATTCGATCCGCTTTTTCCGCGCACCCCTGTATATTTATTAAATGTAATACCCTTTGCCAGAAAAGCAGAGTTATTTTTCTCAAATGCATCCGCGTATAATGGATCGAAACCTGCGCTGACATCAGATGAGAGCATACTTGAATTTGCCAATGCGCGGCGCACCAAAAGCTGCGAATCCTTTTCGGTTGCTGCAATCAGCTCTGCAACTGCATTCTCAAAGAAACGTGACTCCATTCCGGTAGCGCCTACACTTCCGATTTCCTCCTTGTCAACAAGCAGACAGCAAAGTGTACTATCTGTTACCTCCTCTGCAACATCCAGCATCGCGAAAAGGGAAGTAAAGGAACAAATTCTGTCATCCTGTCCATATGCAAGAACCATGCTTCTGTCAAAACCTAAATCTCTAGCTTTTCCTGCCGGAACAATTTCAAGTTCTGCGGATAAAAAGTCCTCTTCCTCCAAAGCATAGGTATCTGCAAGAATTTTGAGCACATTCGCTTTCAGTGTCTCTTTCTCCTCTTTGTCCAGATCGCCCTCCTTTTCAAGCGGACAGTTTCCTATTAAAAGGTCTAGATTTTCTCCTGTTACAACCTCTGATGCCTTTTTTGTCATCTGTTCTCCAGCTAGATGAACAAGCAAGTCAGTAATAACAAATACGGGATCATCTTCTTTTTCACCAATGCAAACGGTTATGGTTGTACCATCTTTTTTGGCAACGACTCCATGAATTGCCAAAGGAACCGCTGTCCATTGATATTTCTTGATACCGCCATAATAGTGTGTGTCAAAATATACAAACCCTTCCTTTTCGTACAGCGGATTCGCTTTGATATCAATTCTTGGAGAATCAATGTGCCCGCCAAGTATTCTCATTCCCTGTGATACAGGTTTGTTTCCAATCTGAAAAAGTGCAATACTCTTATTCATTTGTACTACATAGAGTTTGTCGCCTGCTGCAATCTGCTCCCCTTTTTCAATGGTACTGTACAATTCCTTATAGCCTTTTTCTTTTGCCATATTTACTGCAAGCGCCACGCACTCACGCTCTGTTTTGCCTTCATCAAGGCATTTTTTGTAGCGCTCACAGACGTCATTTAACTGTTCTTTGTCGGCTTGGGTATAACCAAGCCATAAATTTTCTTTTTTCATTTCATTTTCCTTTCTTATTATGCCAATTGATCATCAATCCAATTATATTTTGGATTTCGTTTCCCTGTTTCACAAAAATAATATACGATATTCCTGATGATATGACTATCATAACACATCATCCGTTCCTGCGGACAGCAATCAATACGCAAACTGATTTGCCTGCTGTGAAAGCTCCTCTGCCAATGCTGCCAAATTCTGTGCCATTCCCGCAATATCTGCGATCACGCTGTCTTGTGTTTCCATGGAAGCAAGCACCTCCTGGCTGCCTGCCGCATTTTGCTGAGATACTGCTGAAATTCCTTCTATCATATCCACAATTACTTTTTTGCTGTCTGCCATTTCATTGCTTGACTCATAAAGCTTATGAATACTTGTCTGCACACTTTCAAGACATTGTTCAATCTGAATAAAGTTTTCCCTTGTCTCTCCTACGCTATGCTCCTGTTGTTCAAAAATTTTCTCCATGCTTTCCATATTTTGAGTCGCATCAGATGTTTTTTCAAGAAGCTCCTGTATGATAATTCCTATCTCACCTGTCAGGCTATTCGTTTCTTCTGCAAGTGAACGAATTTCCTCTGCAACAACCGCAAAGCCTCTTCCTGCTTCTCCTGCTCTTGCCGCTTCAATTGCCGCATTCAGCGATAGCAGATTTGTCTGGTCTGCAATATCATTAATTTTCTGGCTTGTCAGTTCAATCTTTTGCGCCTGCTCATTGTTTTGCTGCATTGCTTCCTTTGCAGCAAGGATACTGTCACGGCTTTTCATGGTTTTGTCTATCAAATCCTTGATTGCCATAAGACCATTATTTTTCACCCTATCCATTTCATTTGCATTTGCTCTAAGATTCTCTGTATCGTCAATATTTCGAATAATTAACTTATCTAATTTCGCTGCTTCATTTGCGCTTGTTGTAGCCTCACCTGCCTGCGACATCGCCGCATTGCTCAGGTCATTCATCGTCGTGCTTATTTCATCTGCCGAATGCTTAATCTGCATAATCTGTTCAGACAAGGTGCCGGAATTATTGGAAAGCGTCCCTGCGGACTGCGCAATCTGTTCAACAATATTATGTAAATTTTCATACAGTAATACAAGATTTCTGCTGATACTTCCTATCTCATCTTTTCGTGCTGTCATAGCACGAATGTCTGCCATATCGCCTTCTGTCAAATCGTATTGTGCGATTCTATCTATCTCTGTTGCAGATCTTTTCAAAGGTCTCACTACCAGAAACTCCATCGCTACCCCTAATATTATCAATGTAACAATTCCCAACGTCATACTGACAGCAGTTATCATTTTTATCAGCTCTACAATCTCTGTTTTGGCTTCTGATACTGTAATTCCTGCAATTCTTACAATTTCGCCTTCCACGACTTTACAGGTAATCACATTGTTAATCGTAAATGCAGTCGTAAGGACAAGAAACATCATAATCGAAATGGTCACTATAATGGAAACTTTTCTTGATTTTTTCATCAATATATCCCCCTAAAAGTCTCATTTAACAATCAAATTATAAAATATTTACAGAATAATTTCAAGAGACTCAAGAGGAAATAAATGCCAACAACAAGAAAAAATGTTACTAGAACAAAGTGGACCATAATGAAATTTTTATTGATTATTTCCGAATGCGATCCGGCAGTTGAACGATAATAATTGCTGCAAAAGCCAGCACACAGCCAACCATCTCTCTTACTGTAAGTATCTGGTGCAAAAGCAGCCAGCCAGCTAATACTGAAATCACCGATTCCAAACTTAAAATCAATGAAGCAACGGTTGGATTCATTCCTTTCTGTCCGATAATCTGGAATGTATATCCTACACCGCTTGAAAGCGCGCCTGCATACACAATCGGCAACCATGCCGCAAATATATTCTCTATCTTTGGCTGCTCAAACAAAAACATCATAATCGTTCCAAGCACAACATTGGTTAATATCTGTGCACAAGAAAGCTTCACGCCATCTACTAACAGGGTAAAATGGTCTATCGCCAAAATTTGAATGGCAAATATCACCGCACTGACCAAAATATAAAGATCTCCTTTTTGCAAATAAAAATCTCCTTTTGTAAGGCACAGCAAATACATTCCAACCAATGCCAACACAACTGCAATCCATATTTTCAGCCCTGTCTTCTTTTTCAGAAAAATCCCTAAAATCGGAACAAATACCATATACATTGCTGTGATAAATCCAGCTTTTCCAACAGATGTTTCTTTTATTCCAATCTGTTGAAACGCACTTGCCGCAAAAAGGCAGGCTCCGCAGCATATTCCACCAATCGCCAACCGTTTTTTGTCGTTTTTCGTAATTTTTTCTTTTTCGCCCTTTTTACGATTGCATTTATCCATAACAGCAATACAGGGAACTAATACAAACAGCGCAACAATATTTCTGCCCACAATAAATGTATAGGGTTCCACATAATCCATCCCTACGCTTTGCGCCACAAATGCAAAACCCCAAATCAAAGCAGCCAGAAACAATATGATTGACTGTCTTAGTACAAATTTATTCATCATTTTTATCTTTGTATCTTCTTCTCCTCTCTTGGTTATTGTGTTCAATTTGGCAGATGAACCAATATAATGACCACTGTTTTTCTATCATACACCAAAAAACGTCAAAAAGAAACCATCTTGTGGATAGTGTAACTTTACTTGGGGGATGCAATGAACAGCCCCCCCCCTCTTATATCAGCATAAGTTCGCAATCGTATTATAAAAGTTCAATCTCCCTG
>OFGR01000137.1_pt1 | contig 74900 bp, 61 predicted proteins | sample 1521811 | NCBI WGS metagenome assembly OFGR01 (sample SAMEA3504098, study PRJEB24116) | mouse gut metagenome | biome: mouse gut; feature: mouse-associated habitat; material: faeces | place: Denmark | collected 2011 | reverse complement strand
CGCTTCGAGAAGCTGCATAGCGAGTTCTCGTAGAGAGATCATTTGGATTAAATAAAAACAGACGCCGCAATTTCAATGAATCGCGGCGTCTGTTGTGTTTATAAGGTTTATAGCCTTTGGCTGGTATTTTATTCAGCTTCGGTTATCACCACGCGGTAGTTGTTCTGATCCAGAAGGTTTTTGAGGAAGTTCTGGAGATCAGCTACTGTGATGGAGTTGATCAGGTCTGTACGGTTGTTGAAGTTGTCCACTCCATTGAGTGTTGTGCCAGTGATGGCGTTGATCCAGCTTCCGTTCAGTTCTGCATTCTCGATGGCTTCCTTGACCATGAATTCCTTTATGGCATTGAGTTCTTCTTCCTTGATATTGCCGGTCATGGCGTTGACTTCGTTTGAAATGAAGTCGAGTACTTCCTGCTTCATCTCTGGTTTCATGGGGAATACAGACTGGAGACCTGTATTGAGGAATCCCTGGCGGCCCATGTAGCCGGCAGCGTTGATTGAATATACAGCACCCATGTCTTCGCGTACGGTCTTGATAAGACGCTTGCTCAGGATCTGACCGAGGATGTTAGGCATGAGGCTTTCCTTTGCAGTATAAGGCTCAGTACCGTTGATCACAATGCCTACGTATGTCTGAGGATTCTCCATCTTGATCTTGAATACATCTGTACCGCTGCCTTTTCTTACTTCTTCTTTTTCGTTAAAGACGGCTGTAGTGCGTGCGGTAACGACGTCGGCGGGCAGTGTTGCGATGTATTGCTCGACGAGCGGACGGAATGTCTCCATGTCGATGTTGCCTACGAATGCAAATGTATAGTCGGCGGCATTTGACATAGAATTGCGTACGATCTCGATGATGTTCTCACGCTTTGCTTTGCTGATGGTCTCGGATGTGATCATCTGGCGTTTGGGAGATTCGAAAAGCGCACGCATGAGGTTGTCCTGCATCTTGAAGTCGGGGCTTACTTCCTGATTCTTCAGTACGCTTGAGAAACTGGCCGCAGTGGATGCGTAGTCGTCGGGAGTAATGTTGAATTCAGTGAATGTGGCATAGATCAACTCCATCATTGTGGGGAGATCCTTGACAGTGGTGCGGCCCTCTACCTCGCGTGAGTAAGTAGACATAGATGTTCCTACAGAGGCCTGCTTTCCTTGCAGATATTTGGTCAGGTCGATATTTGAATAGTCGCCCAGACCATGACTGCTCATTGCATAAGGCATAAAGAGCAGATCTGCTGCTACTTCGTCGGGGAGCTCCGAGCTACCACCTGCTGCAATAGCGTCGAACAGGATCTCGTTGTCTTTGAATTTAGTGGGCTTTACTATTACTTTTACACCGTTGCTGAGCACCATTTCAGTTGCGCCCCACTGGGTGTTTTCTTTTTCGCTGACGATTTTTCCGGGAGCGGGAAGGTTGGGGATCAGAGGCTCGCTCTTCATCTCATCCTTGTAGGGCTCGAGTGTCTCGGCATCGACGCGGGCAATCATTTCTGCAAACTGCTGTTCGGTCGGATCTGCAAATTCGCCATTGTCGGGATATATTGCCAGAAGCACGCGGTTGTCTGCCTTGATGATCTCGGGCAGGAACGAATTGATCTGTTCCAGAGGAATAGCGGGAACAACCTGTTTCATCATCTGGTAGCGATCCTCAAGAGAGGGCATCGGGGTATTGTCAATGAAGTTGCGCACGTATTCGTTGACGAAAGCCTCGCTCTGGCGGGTGTTGCGGTTGTTGTAGACATTTTCGAGGCGCGAGAGGTATTCCTCCTTTGCACGTTCGTATTCACCGACTGTGAAGCCGCCGTCGCGTGCACGGAGAAGTTCGCGGTACACGGTCTCGAGTGCAGGTACGAGGTCATCGCCCTTGGGCAGTGCTACGATTGTAAATGCTTTCTTGTTGTCGCTGAGCATGTAAGCTCCGAAGCTGCCGCCACCCTGTGCGATAACTGCATCGGGCTTCTGTGCGATCTCATTGAGTCGGTTGTCGAACATTTCAGACACCATGTCTGTCATGAACTTCAGAGGATAATATGCTACAGTGTTGTTGTATTCCTTGGGAATAACAGGGTCAGTCTTGAACATCAGCTGAACGATACCTACCTGCTGCTCCTTATCCTTGCCGATGGCATAGATAGTGCCGGGGGTGTCGGCGACAGTGGCATATACGCGTTCGTTGACTACTTCGGGCATCTTTATCGGTGAGAAGATCTCCACGATCTTGCTTTCGATGTATTCGGGATCAATGTCACCGACTACAACGATACCCTGCTGGTCGGGGCGATACCATGCTTCATAATAGTCGCGGAGTGCCTGAGGTGCGAAATTGTCGACAACCTCCATTGTACCGATTGGAAGACGTTCGCCGTACTTCTCGTTGGGATACATCTTGGGAAGGAGTTTTTCGAGGATTCGCATCTGTCCTACGTTGCTGCGACGCCATTCTTCGTGGATCACGCCACGTTCCTTGTCTATTTCCTCAGGGTCGAGCAGCAGGCCGTCGGCCCAGTCGTGGAGAATGAGCAGACATGAGTCCTGCACACCCTTGCGGGCAATAGGTACGTTTGATATTCTGTAGACGGTCTCATCCACGCCGGTATATGCGTTGAGGTTCTGTCCGAATTTCACACCGATTGTTTCCAACCAGTCAACAAGGCTGTTGCCGGGGAAATTTTCGGTTCCGTTGAAGCACATGTGCTCGAGGAAGTGAGCCAGACCGCGCTGGTTGTCTTCTTCAAGAGCAGAACCCACCTTCTGTGCGATATAGAAATCTGCCTGTCCCTTGGGTGTCTCATTATGACGGATATAGTAGGTAAGGCCGTTGGGCAGTTTTCCTACTTTTACGTCTTTGTCCACCGGCATAAGTGGAATCTGCTGAGGCATTTGTGCAAATGCCATCGCTGACGTGAGCATACCTGCGGCGAGCAGACATACTCTTGCAAATAGTTTTTTCATTGTTTGGTTATTATAGTTGAGCAATTTGTGATTACTTGCCATATTAATATTTGACGTATGAAAGCGGCATTCATTGCAGAGACTATGGTTAAAGTGTGTTAAATGCGCTCTGAAAGTTGATAGGCGGTCATGTAAGCCTGCCGGCGATGATTCTCCGGAATCGCTTTTTCCGGAATTATCATCACCCCGAGCCGTCGGCCTTTTAGTCTGACCACAATGCTGTCTCTGCCGAAAGATATTTCCGCTATTTTATGTGCAGGCACGTCGTCGGTGGATTCGGGTATGTAAGTTTCCTGGTCATCGTCGTCGGTCTGTATGCAGAATCTCTCTACCGCAAGACCGTTTTCGCTGATGGTGACTATATGAGGCATTACCTCGGCACGCGCTTCCAATGTGAGAGCATGCCTGGAATATACCAGAAGAAGAATCGCCGGATATGACACGGAGAACAGTATCAAAGCAAGATAGAGATAAACATCGTCCACCGTACATCCTGCTATCACAAGAGCAGCTATCGGGACAGTCGGTATCCACCAATATCGTTGCAGCAGTATCAGTATGATTGTCTTTACGTAAGTCGACGATGCTACCCTGAAAATATTTGTGCGGACTGCATTATTTGTCATCTTACAATTATTTTCTGGATGAACTGGTATTTCTCACCTCCTACTGTGGCAGTAGCCCTGATGATGTAGAGGCCGGCTGATATATTTCCGGTGTTAATGTTCAAGGCATCACCGGAAGATCTTTCCGATATGCAAACCTGTCCGGATATATTATATAAGGTGGCTTCGATTGTTTCCGAGCCGATACAGCGCAGGATATATCGGTATGGACCGTCGCATGTCAGCAGGAAGTGTTCTGCGTCGTATAGTATTCCGTCTGCTGATGCTTTCCTCGACAGTACTTCATTGAGTCCGTCCAGCGCATTGAATTTTCCAGCGCCGAATCGAGCAGGCTTATCTGTATCTTGTGTCTGGGTGTCGGTATGCGCGGTCTTTTTGATGATTTCCTTTACTTCGGCTGCCGTCAGTGTAGGATCTGCTTCCATCCATGTAGCTACAGCACCTGCGACCACCGGAGTTGCCGCGGAAGTGCCGCACTCGCTTCTCCAGTAGTGAAGCGAACCGTCAGAGTCCGGCACGCAGGCAGTCGATTTATTTCTGCTGTCCTCCGGTTGACCGGCTGTGTAGTAACGGCTGTATGACGATATCACCTCGTTGCCCGGAGCGCATACTGTGGGATAGGAAGTTCCGTCGGGCAATTCCGTGTAGCTTGAGAAATAGGCCGGATAGCCGGGTTCGGCTGGATAAAAGTAGTTGAAAGTTGTACTTATTCCGCCGTCGAGGGTAGGGATATTGCCTCTAGTGACGTAAGCGCCAACTGAAATTATGTTATCACCGCATACGAGCGAGCTTATCGATAAGTCAGGCGTTCCGACTGTGGCATTTTCAATGCCGAATGCCGCAAACTGGATATTGGCATCAGTAGTGATCTCTACTCTTTGTTCTGAGTCTGCGGTGACGCGGATTCCTAATGCCGACTTTTCTCCGTCGGAGTAGATAGCGCCTATAGAGAATGCTATTATGGTCTGAGACTTTCCGCTCGCTGCGTCCTGTTCACTTCCGGCGGTGATGTCTCCTGAATAGTAGCGAGCCAGTTCCGGACTGTACACGGCGGTATCTTCATTGTCAGTCTGCTGTCGGGTTGTTATGCTTTCAATCTCTCCTGACTGTGGGATTTGTAGAAGTGTGATTTCTTTTCCGGAGGAGAAGTCGTACAGCAATATTTCTGTCGCCGGTTGTCGGTTGTCGGATGCATTGATCTGAATATACCGGGTTGGGGCGTTGTTTTCGGGATCATGCAGAGGGAGGCCGCTTATGTATGTCGTCTTCGTACGGGTGTTTTCGTCTGCACCGATACATAACGACATGTTCTTGTGACCGTCGTTTCCTGCGGCAGCAATTATTATGGCGTCTTCTCTGCCTACTTCGTTGAGATATGCGCATACGGGATCAGATCCATCGAAAGGTCCTCCGGGACTACCTATCGACAGGTTTATGACAGGCCGCCTGCCGGTTGATTTTCCGTATGTCACGATATTCTCCACCGCCTTGATGATATTGGCGTCGGTAAGTTTTCCGCATCCGGCTACCAGTTCGGCTTCCGGTGCTGCCCCGCAGAAAGGAATGTCGACACCGTCTGTCACTGCACATGTGCCATTATCGGATAATGTGGCCAACCGTCCTTTTCCGCAATAACTTCCGGCCATTATGCCGGAGGTATAAGTGGCATGAAAACTGGACGGCATATCTGTGTCGAGATCCTGCACCGCTTTGTCGAGATATTCCTCGAATTCCCCGTTTTGTCCGGGGAATGTCCATACGGCTGAAAATCTTGAGCCTCCGTCTGAATTCCTGAAGTTGATGTGGTTCGGGTCGAGGCCCTGATCCATCATTCCAAGCAGCACACCTCGTCCGAGATAGTTACTACCATCTGTAACTCCTGCGCCACTATGTACCTTGTCCAATCCCGAGAACGCCGATGCCATATCCAATGTTGTGTGTGTGCGGTCAAGATTGCCAAGCCGCACGCTTTTCACTCCGTCGACATTGCAAAGGCTGTCCAACATCTGTATATCGAGCAACACTAATGCTATGTCTCCACGGGCAGCGAGGACATTGAATCCGGCCTCGCGTATGGGATCTTCCCGATGGTCAGGCGCAAGCGTTACCGTTGCCGATATGGTGCTGCTGGAACTGCTGCGCGATGGGCTGTGCAGCTTGTGGTCACTGAGTGTTATTCTGGATATCAGGTCGAGAGCCGGCGATGCAGCAGGTATGCACAGTAGTGAGGCGAGAATAGCGGAGAGAGTTCTGTTCATAGAAAATGGATATTGCGTGCGGCAAGCCACTGTCTTGCCTTTTCGAGAGTCTCGGGTTTGCCTATGTCGTACCAACTGTAACTGTCGCGCGCAGGACAATATGCACGTATATCGAGTAGATCCGTGCAATTGATATAAAACGGTATGATTGAGAATTTATCGCCTGCGGTATGCGCGAATTTCTCAAGCAGCGGGAATACTTTGGGAGTGAGTATATGTATTCCTCCGAATGCCAGCATATGCATTTTTGTTATGTCGCCGGGATTTTCCACCGAAGGGCCTGCTTTTATTTCTCCGGTTCCAAGGTTCATCCATCCATGCATGCGCCCGCTGTGGTCGAATGCCAGTTTACGGGATGTGTCGCGGTCGCATACAAGCAGTGTGGCATCAGCACCGGTGTCTGTGTGGTGCGTGATCATTTCTTGCAGATCCACAGTCGACAGTATGTCGGCGTTGTGTACAATGAAAGGTTCATCAGTCTTGATGCTGTCGAGATATTTCCTTGCACGCAGGATACCGCCGCCCGTGTCGAGCAGGCATTCGCTTTCGTCGCTTATATGAATTTCTGCCGGAATTTCGGATTTCACCGACGACAGATAATCCTTGATCTGTCCGGCGAAGTGGTGCACGTTTACCGTTATGTCGTCGACACCGGCAGCCGTGAGCCTGTCGATCACATTTCGGAGCATAGGCTTACCTCCAACATCGACAAGTGCTTTAGTATGCTTGTCTGTGTACGGTCTGAGTCTCGAGCCTATGCCCGCAGCGAAAACCAGCGCTTTCATTTCGGCATGAGTATCTGTTCGATATTCTGTTCGCGGTGCAGAAGTTCGACTTTTACGTTGAACAGTCTGTTGATACGTTCGGCAAGGTGTTGGGCGCTATAGACGGATCTGTGCTGACCACCGGTGCATCCGAAAGCTACCGACAGGTTGGTGAAACCTCTTTCGATATACCGCTTTACAGATGCATCCACCAGTGCATAGACATGGTCGAGGAATGTAGTGATCTCGCCGTCGTCCTCAAGAAATTTTATTACTTGAGGGTCAAGTCCGGTGAATCCCTTGTATCTGTCGTACTTGCCAGGATTGTTGACCGCGCGGCAGTCGAATACAAATCCGCCACCGTTGCCTGTAGGGTCGTTGGGTATACCTTTTTTGTAGGCGAAAGAAAGCACTCTGACTGTCAGGCTTCTGTTGGCGGGATCGTCTGTGAATTGTTTCAGGTTGACCAGTTCCCTGAGCATGCTGCTCAGGTATGGATATTCAGGGTAGGGTGTCTCAAGAAGGCGTCTGAGGTTTGCGATAGCGAAAGGTACGCTCTGCATGAAATGCGGTTTCTTCTCGAAATAGCCTCGGAAACCATAGGCTCCGAGTACCTGCAGGGTGCGGAACAGCACGAAATGCCGCAACTGCTCGCGGAAATATTCTTCATTCACAGGTTTGTATTTCGACAGGGCATCTACATACTGGCTTATTAGCTCGTCGCGCAGGGAATCCGGGAAGTTGGCTTTGGCCTGCCATAGAAAGGAGGCCACGTCGTAGTAGAACGGGCCTTTGCGTCCGCCTTGAAAGTCAATGAAGCGTGGTTCGCCATCGGGAGTGAGCATTACGTTGCGCGACTGGAAATCGCGATACATGAATGTGCTCGACTTGCCACGCATCAGCACCTCAGCCATCGCCTGAAAGTCGTCTTCGAGTCGGTCTTCCTGAAACTCCAGTCCTGTGGCCTTCAGGAAACAATACTTGAAGTAGTTGAGATCCCACATTATCGACCGGATATCGAATTCCTTGGCGGGATAGCATTTCGAGAAGTCCAGCCCTACAGCTCCGAGAAACTGTATGTCGGGCAACGAACGTATCGTGCGCACCAGCAGTTCACGCTCGTATGTGCTGAACGATCTGGTTTTGCGTCCTGTCTCTATCGAGTCGAACAGTATGGTGTCGCCGAGGTCTTCCTGAAGATATACCATACGGTCAGCGCTTACTGCCACGACATGAGGCACAGGCAAGCCTTTCGACGAGAAGTGCTCGTCGAGATAGATGAATGCTTCATTTTCTTCAACTGATGTACCGAGCACTCCTATCAGTGAGTCCGGACTTCCGGGTTTCTTGTGCTCTGCATCAGCCAGCAGCCTGAAATAGCGTCGGTTTGATCCGGATGAAGGCAGTTCGTATATCTCGGATGGCGTATTGCCTGTTGCCTCGGTAAAGAGGGTGGTTAGTGTATCCTTTGTGGGCATCTTGGATGGTGGTAGTGCGGGGTGTTAGGGCATCAATTGCCTAATTCTGATAATAACTTGATGCGGACCAGTCTTATTTCTTCTTCCGAGAAGTCGTTGCCCAGTTCGGCGTAGGCTTCTTTCAGGCAATCGGTGTCGCTTTCCTTGAAATAGTCGTATATGTCGGCTTGATCGTCGGGATCCATTATGTCGTCAAGGAAATACGATATGTTGATTTTTGTTCCTGAGTAGACAATCGCCTCGATCTTGGAAAGCAGGTCCTGGAATTCAAGACCAAGCGATACTGCCAGTTCGTCAAGAGGCACGCGACGGTCTATACCTTGCACGATCGACAGTTTCTGCTGCGATTTCTTAGGCACGGTGCGAACCACCAGGTCTTCCGGACGCTCGATCTCGTTGTCCTCCACATGCTGCCGTATGATTTTTATGAACTCCTCGCCGTAGCGTTTGGCTTTACCTGCGCCTACTCCGGTGATGTTCTGAAGTTCTTCCATAGTCACTGGATAGGTTGTGGCCATAGCTTCGAGCGACGGATCTTGAAATATTACATAGGGGGGGAGAGAGAGGTGTTTGGCAATTTTCTTTCTTAAATCCTTTAGAATGGCAAACAGTTCGGGATCAACGGCGCATGTGCCGCCACCCTTAACTATAATGTCTTCGGATTCTTCGGTGAATTCACGGTCTTCCACAATTTTAAATGATTTTGAGTTTGTGGCGAAACGTCGGCCTTCCTCAGTGAGCCGGAGCAGGCCGTAGTTTTCAATGTCGCGGTCGAGGTAGCCGGCTATAATGGCCTGGCGTATCGCTGCATTTATGAATTTCTCGTCTTCGCCCTTACGGCAGCCGAACACCTCCAGTGAATCATGTCTGTAGCTTTTTACGTCGGGAGTGGCCCGTCCTCGCATCACGTCAACGACATGATCCGACTTGAACTTCTCTTTCAGTGCCGTAAGTGTTTCTATTACATCTAATAATACGTCTTTTGCCTCTACATATTTCCTTGGCGCAAGGCAGTTGTCGCAATTGCCGCAGTTATCGCCTGAAAATTCTTCTCCGAAATAGTGGAGAAGGCCTTTCCTGCGGCATACGGCTGATTCTGCATAGGATTGTGTCTCGCGCAACAATTGTTTTCCTATTTCCTGTTCGGCGAGTGGCTTACCCTGCATGAATTTCTCCATCTTCTGCAGGTCCTTGGCTGCATAGAATGTTATGCATTGTCCTTCGCCTCCATCGCGTCCGGCACGTCCGGTCTCCTGATAGTAGCCCTCAAGCGACTTGGGCATGTCGTAGTGTATGACAAAGCGCACGTCCGGCTTGTCTATGCCCATGCCGAATGCTATCGTAGCTACTATTATATCCACTTTTTCAAGCAGGAAGGCATCCTGATTGTCCGAGCGTGTGGCGGCATCCATACCGGCATGGTAGGGGAGGGCCTTAATATTGTTGACCTTCAGCATCTCGGCGAGTTCCTCTACTTTCTGTCTCGACAGACAGTAGATGATGCCTGATTTACCTTCGTTGGCCTTGACGTATCTGATAATGTCACGGTCGATGTTCTTGGTCTTTGGCCTTACCTCATAATATAGGTTGGCTCTGTTGAACGACGACTTGAACACGGAGGCATCCGGCATGCCGAGATTCTTCTGTATGTCGTGCTGCACCTTTGGGGTGGCAGTGGCGGTGAGGGCTATGACGGGTCTTGTGCCTATCTCATTTATGATCGGACGGATGCGTCTGTATTCAGGTCTGAAATCGTGACCCCATTCCGATATACAGTGAGCTTCGTCTATGGCATAAAATGAAATATCAACGCTTTTTAGGAATTCGATGTTGTCCTCCTTCGTGAGCGATTCCGGAGCCACATACAGCAATTTTGTCTTACCATCCAGGATGTCTTTTTTCACTTTGCTGATCTCGACTTTGTTGAGCGACGAGTTCAGAAAATGTGCGATCGAATCATCTTCGGAGAAGTTGCGCATCGCATCCACCTGATTTTTCATCAACGCGATCAGTGGCGATACTACAATGGCAGTACCTTCCGACAAAAGTGCCGGAAGCTGGTAGCATAACGATTTTCCGCCTCCTGTGGGCATTAGCACAAAGGTGTCTTTGCCATCCAGAAGGTTGGTCATGATGGCTTCCTGATTGCCTTTGAACGTGTCGAACCCGAAATATTTTTTCAGGGCCGGAAGGAGAAGGGGATTGCTTGCCATGGAATAGTATGGTTGAATGTGATTTTGATCGTTGGTGGCAGGTGTTTGCTTGACACCGGTTATAAATTCGCTCTTATGATTTATTTTGACTTACATCAATATGTAAAGGGAGGTTGTGCTTTGATTATGTCATTCGTTGCCGCCGGCTTCAGCTCGCGCTTCAAAGTTCGCTTTCACGAGTTGGTTGAGCGCATATTCGGCTGTGACATCGAAAGACTTGACATTCTGCGACGGCAGTTCAAACATGGCGTCCATCATTATGGTCTCCACAATGGAGCGGAGTCCGCGTGCGCCAAGTTTGTATTCTATAGCCTTATCTACTATAAGGTCCAGAGCGTCGTCTGTGAAGTTTAGCTCCACGCCATCCATCTGCATCAGTTTTTTATACTGTCGTGTGATGGCGTTCTTAGGCTCAGTGAGTACTCTCCGCAAAGCATCGCGATCGAGTGGTTCAAGGTGAGTCAGCACAGGCAGGCGGCCTATAATCTCAGGGATCAGACCGAAGCTTTTAAGGTCCTGCGGGGCTACGAAGCTCAGGTATGAATCCCTGTCGATGCGCTTGCGTCCGCCGTCGGCTGCATAACCTACGACATGAGTGTTGAGACGGTGGGCTATTTTTTGCTCTATGCCGTCGAATGCTCCTCCGCAGATGAACAGGATATTTTTTGTATCTACCGCGATCATCTTTTGTTCGGGATGCTTGCGTCCTCCCTGCGGCGGCACGTTCACCACCGAGCCTTCGAGAAGTTTGAGCAGTCCTTGCTGCACACCTTCGCCGGAGACATCGCGTGTGATAGACGGATTATCGCTCTTACGGGCTATCTTATCTATCTCGTCGATGAACACGATGCCGCGTTCTGCGCGCGCCACGTCGTAGTCGGCGTCCTGCAGTAGCCTTACGAGAAGACTCTCCACGTCTTCGCCCACATAGCCTGCCTCTGTAAGTACAGTCGCGTCGACGATGGCAAACGGCACATCAAGCATCCTCGCTATAGTGCGTGCCAGCAAGGTCTTACCTGTGCCTGTCGGTCCTACGAGGATAATGTTGCTTTTCTCTACGTCCACCCCGTCTTCTGTCACGTGCTGCGCGATGCGTTTGTAGTGGTTGTACACCGCTACAGACAAGTAACGCTTTGCGCCCTCCTGACCGATCACGTAAGTATCAAGAAAAGCCTTTATATCTGCCGGTTTCGGCACTTCGTCAAGGTTTTTGATGCCGGAATCTCCGGGTTTTGACGATTTGCCTGAGCCATTGCGCATGTCCTTTAGCAGCATATGTATCTGGTCGATGCATTCGGCGCAGATGTGGGTGTCGCCGATAGCCGAGGGTATCAAACCCTCGCTCATCTCGGCCGGACGTCCGCAGAAGGAGCATTTAAGTTCTTTTTTCTTTGCTGCCATGATGCTTGATTAGCTGCGCTTGTTTCTAATGAGCACCTGATCTATCATTCCATATTGCTGCGCTTCCTCTGCTGTCATCCAGTAGTCACGGTCGCTGTCGCGCTCCACTTTTTCGAACGGCACGCCGGAGTGGTCGGAAATGATCTCATACAATTCTTTTTTCAGCTTCTGGATCTCGCGGGCTGTGATCTCGATGTCGGAAGCCTGTCCCTGTGCGCCACCCATCGGCTGATGTATCATCACGCGGCTGTGTTTGAGAGCGAAGCGCTTACCCTTCGTGCCTGCAACGAGCAGTACTGCTGCCATCGATGCGGCTATACCGGTGCATATTGTGGCCACGTCGGACGATATGTATTGCATTGTGTCGTATATTCCCAGACCGGCATATACCGATCCACCGGGAGAGTTTATGTAGATGGATACATCCTTGCCGGGATCTGCGGAATCAAGGTAGAGGAGCTGTGCCTGTATCACGTTTGCTGTGTAATCGTTGACATCTGTGCCGAGGAAGATGATGCGGTCCATCATCAGTCTTGAGAATACGTCCATCTGGGCTACATTCAACTGTCGCTCCTCTATGATTGTGGGGGATATGTAGCTGTCTACCGGGGCATTGAGCGATGTAATGATCTGCTTGTTTGTGGCCGAGGTATAATTGTCGAGAGCCAGGCCATTCATGCCAAGATGGTTGACGGCGAAGTTGCGGAAATCGTTTTGTTTCATTTATATATCTGTAATTCTGTAGTTCGTGTAAGAAATTCTATTCCAAAATTAATAAAAAACCGGTATATACGGAATATTTTGCTTGATAAAAATTTAAAAATGCGTTAAAAACGTATCACCAGTTCTGCCGTTATGCGGTCGCAGTCGCGTGACGGCGCAGAGATTCCATGCCGGTAGAAGTATTTCTCGTAGTTTATTCTTACGTCGGCACGCACTTTTTTCTCAACGTATGAGACGGTTGCACCAACCGTAGCCCTGCGGCGCGACGGATCTGTCTCTGTGAGTAGCCCGTTCTCATCGCGTTTGCCGTTGCTGTTAGCGGTAGCACCGTCGAAACGACCCTGGAACGACATGCGGTTGAAGATACCGGCATTCACAGGCATGGAGTAGTTTGCCATAATATTGAAGGCGTGGGTGGTCGAGAAAGCGTTGTTGGTATACTGCTTGCGCAGGTATTCGCCTTCAACGAACCAGTTTCCACATATCCAGGTGACGGAGCAGTCGACTGAATTGAACCGCACAGAGTCAGGCGATAGTGATTCGAATCCGATTTCTGCGGTTACGTTCTTGAGCCTGTATTTTGCCGTTGCGCTGAAAGTCATTGAATGTTCCCATACGTTATGGTTTTCTTTGGCTGCGGTGTTGAATGCTCCCGCTTCGATCTCGAGCGGATATGATTCCGGACTCCAGCATGCTTTAGCGCCGACTCCGCGATAGTTGCCTATGTCGCGTCCGATGAACGACCGGTTTGCGAAGTAGAGCAGGTGTGGCGCGCGGCTTGCATCCACGGAGAATGGCATGCGTGTCTGGCCTACGGTTATCTGTGTCTGCGCCGATGGTTTTATCCAACCGTAGGCATCGAGTACCTTGAATGAGCCACGGTCACAGACGTTGACCTGGGCGAAATAGCCGATAGGTTTTGCTATTCGTCCGCTGAGTGTGGCCCTGAAATCCCTTACCTGAAAACGCCCTTCGGAGTTGTCGACGGCATATTCGTAGCGTCCGCGGAACGTACCGTGTATCTCAGGTATATACTCGGACGGTTCCATAGCACCGGCTGCGAGGCTGCATAAGGCAGACAGGGCAAATGTACTGAATCTCATTGTAAAAATGTGTGGATAATTGGTCTTATCGTAGTAAATGTAGTGCAAAATTAAGAAAAAATTCGCTAACTTTGCCGACAAAATTTTGTACCCGTCTTATCATGGTAGAAATAAACGAACAAGACAATACAGAGAAGAAAGGACTCAACTTTGTTGAGCAGATAGTGGCCGACGACCTGAAAGATGGTAAGAATGGCGGACGCCTGAATACACGTTTCCCTCCGGAACCTAACGGATATCTGCACATAGGGCATGCCAAGGCCATATGCATGGACTTCGGTGTGGCCGAGAAGTTTGGCGGCACATGCAATCTGCGTTTCGACGACACCAACCCGGTGAAAGAAGACGTGGAGTATGTGGATGCAATACGGGAAGATATACATTGGCTCGGTTTTGACTGGGGCGACCGCGAGTACTATGCCAGCGACTATTTCCCCCAGTTGTACGATCTGGCTATACGTCTTATCAAGGAAGGAAAAGCATACGTTGACGATCAGACATCGGAACAGATTGCCGCCCAGAAAGGCACTCCGACCACTCCGGGTGTCAACAGCCCTTTCCGTGACCGCAGTGTGGAGGAAAACCTGGACCTGTTCCAGCGTATGAACGCCGGAGAATTTGAAGAAGGCTCAAGGGTTCTGCGTGCGAAGATCGACATGGCGAATTCAAATATGCATTTCCGTGATCCGATCATGTATCGAATCATCAAGCATCCGCACCACCGCACGGGTACAACCTGGAAGGTCTATCCAATGTATGATTTCGCGCATGGTCAGAGCGATTATTTCGAGGGTGTAACACATTCGATCTGCACACTGGAGTTTGTGCCACATCGTCCGCTCTATGATTATTTTGTACGTGAGCTTGCCGACGACACATATTGCCCGCGTCAGATTGAGTTCAACCGGTTGAACCTCACATATACTGTGATGAGCAAGCGCAAGTTGCTCCAGCTTGTGAAAGAGGGACTTGTAGCCGGTTGGGATGATCCCCGCATGCCTACCATATCCGGAATGCGCCGCCGTGGATTCACACCTGCTGCAATCCGTAACTTCATTGAGCGCATCGGTTATACGAAATATGAAGCACTCAATAGCGTGTCGTTGCTCGAATATGCGGTGCGTGAGGATCTGAACGCTCATGCCACACGAGCTATGGCTGTCATCAATCCTGTAAAGGTAGTCATAACCAACTATCCGGAGGGGCAGGTAGAGACAGTAGAAATGGATAACAATCCTGAAGAACCTGAGAGCGGCACACATCAGATGCCATTCTCCCGCGAGATATTTATCGAGCGCGACGACTTCATGGAGAATCCTCCCAAGAAATTTTTCCGTCTCGCACCTGGTGCGGAAGTTCGTCTCAAAGGTGCTTATATCATAAAGTGCGACGAAGTGGTGAAAGATGCCGAAGGCAATATTACGGAACTCAGATGCAGCTACGATCCTGATAGCCGCAGCGGTATGCCGGGAGCATCGCGCAAGGTCAAAGGTACACTCCATTGGGTATCGGCAGAGCATGCGGTGGATGCTACAGTACGCCTCTACGACCGTCTGTTCAATGTCGAGAATCCTGCTGCCGAGACCGACCGGGACTTCCGCGAGATGCTTAATCCCGATTCGCTGAAGGTAGTCGAGGGTGTAAAAGTAGAACCTTTTATTGCCGAGAATGCCTCGAAAGGAAAGAAGTTCCAGTTCCAGCGCATTGGCTACTTCACTCCCGACTATGATTCCACTCCCGAACATCTTATCTTCAACCGCACGATTGCGCTGAAAGACAGTTGGGAGAAAGAGCAGAAGAAATAATCTGTAACATATAAACCCCATATATTCAAGGGACGCGACACACCGGCGGATGATGTCGCGTCCCTGAATGTCATTTTTGATATAGCCGATGGAGCAGTACAACGAGAATGAGAATGAAGCCATCTACCGTAGGTTCAAGGAATCGCTTTCCAACGGCGGCGGAGAATATTTCGATGAGGACGATATTATAGATATATTCGATACAGCCGGCGATTTCAATGATGAGTATATACGTGTGGAGGCGCTTCTGTATGCTGCCAGATATTTTCCTGAGAGCAAGCACATGGCCGATCGCAGGGCTATATTCTACCATAGTTATAGCGATACGATGCGCGATCAGTTTCTTGTAGATCATCCCGAGCAGGTCACATTCATAACATCCGTTCTCAGGCTTCTGTCTGTGGGGCAGACCAAGGAGCAGATACGTGAGAGTCTTGACAAGTTGATCGCCGATGTATCCGAACTTGAGGATGAGGAGTTGATCCAGCTTGTCGATGCCGCTGCTGCTCTTGAGATGCACGACTGGCTTGCCGACAATCTCGAATTGCTGAAAAGCAAGACTCCTTATCCTCAGACGCTTCTTTATGAGTACGACATAGTGTTTGAGAATATCAAGCGATATGATATATGCATACGTGTACTTGAGGAACTCACTATGCTTGAGCCGTTCAACGGAGAGTTCTGGCGTCTGCTGGCCCAGACATATATGGAGAACGACAATATGGAGCAGGCGCTTGGTGCTGTGGACTATGCTTTGGCCATCGATCCGGCCGACGATGTAGCCGCTGTCGTGAAAGCCGAGATTATGTACCGCACAGGTGGAAAGGAAAAAATGAAGGAGGCTATATCGCTGCTTGAACCTATTCTTTCCAAAGATTCCGCGCGCGACGATGTATATCAGCCCCTTGCTCTATGCTATCTGGCATGTGGTGAGACAGAGAAGTTGGCCTTGCTGCTCGACAGTGTGATGCTCATTCGTCCCGGAGATGAGTGGGTTGCAGGGACGTATATGACCCTCCGCCCAGAAAAAATACCTGCTGCGTTAGAAGCTTATGCTGCCGCAGGAGAGCATACTGAGGAGGACTGGGTGAAACTTGCTGAGTTTGTAGGTGACTCGAATCCCTCGGCCGGTGCGGATGTCATGCTGAGAGCCGCTTCAGCTACGGAACTTACAACCGGTTGGGATATACTGCTGCAGATGCTCTATAATGCCGCACGCTATCGAGAGTTGTGCGATCTTGTGCAGACGCACGACAAGTATCCATCCATGAGGTCTAATTTCACTCACAGTATGTCCATGCTGTTCGTGAAGTCGCTCGTAGTGTTAGGTGAGTTTGGAAATGCGGTGTCGTATGCACGCGCTTGGTGCGATAGTTTTGACCGCAACGGTGCGGGCGACAATCCGTCAATGGAATTAAGATTTCAGGCCATGACCATGTTCATGCGTGATATAATAAATAAATACAGTACTGAAGACAAATGATGAAAAGTCTGCTCGTACAGTTATTCATTACTTTTTTTAAAATCGGTGCGTTCACATTCGGAGGAGGCTGGGCTATGATTTCCATAATAGAAAAGGAGATCGTGGACAAGCATGGCTGGCTGGAGCGCGAGGAGTTCCTAGACTTGCTCGCTGTGGCGCAATCACTCCCCGGCATTCTGGCAGTGAACATATCTGCAGTGGTCGGCGACAGGCTCTATGGACGCAAGGGCAGTGTGTGTGCGTCGTTGGGCACGATTCTCCCTTCGTTCCTTATAATTCTGGCGATAGCCATATTTCTTACGCCAGATATTATCAAGAATAACCCGGTGGTGTCCAGGATATTCATGGGCATACGTCCTGCAGTGGTAGCTCTGATCGTAGCGCCTGTGATTTCAGCGGCGAAAGCAGCAAAGTTGAATATCCGCACTGCGCTTATACCTGTGGCTGTGGCATTGCTGATATGGTCCAAACTACCGGTGGTCTCCAACCCTATCATATATATTGTGGCAGGAGCTTTGGGCGGATGGTATGTATTCAGTCGTGCGCAGAAAGCTGCCGGAGACCGGAAAGGAGGTGAGCTATGATATTCCTGCGGCTTATATGGAGCTATCTGAAGATTGGCCTGTTCGGCTTTGGCGGAGGATACGCTATGCTTGCCCTGATAGAAAACGAGATTGTAGGCAGCGGTTGGATTACCGAACAGATGTTCACCGATATAGTGGCAGTGTCGCAGATGACGCCGGGTCCTATAGGTATCAATTCCGCCACATACATCGGCTATGTAGCACCTATGCATTCGTCGCCGATGTTCGCTTCGCCGCTTTGGGGTATAATCGGATCACTGGTATGCACACTGGCAGTTGTGATTCCGTCATATCTGCTCGTCATAAAGGCGGCGCATCTGATTTCGCGACACAAAGAATCTGCAGTGGTCAAGGGTATATTCACCGGTCTGCGTCCTGTGGTAGTGGGGTTGATTGCCTCTGCTGCGTTGCTTCTGATGAACAGTGCTAATTTCGGCACTTCGCCATATCAGCTCACTGCAAGTATCGCTATCTGTGTGGCGGCGTTCGTGGCCGTATATTTCATCAAGATACATCCTATTCTTGTAATTTGTGCAGCCGGGGTTATCGGCCTTATAATATTTTGAGATTTATGCGCGATTATCAGCAGACGATAGATTTTCTATACAACAGTTTTCCTATGTTTCAGAACATAGGTGCGGGAGCATACAAGCCCGGACTCGGGCGCATGCTTGAGATGCTCGACACGATCGGATGCCCGCATGAGAAACTGCGGGTCATCCATGTGGCCGGGACTAACGGCAAGGGTTCTACAGCGCATACATTAGCTGCGATATTGAATTCCGCAGGTTATCGTACCGGGCTATTCACATCTCCGCATCTTGTCGATTTCCGTGAGCGCATACGCATCAACGGGGAGATGATAAGCAGGCAGGAGGTGGTTGAGTTCGTTGAAAACCACGGCATGTTAATGCCTGGCGACGGAATAGCGCCATCATTTTTCGAGCTTACAACAGCAATGGCTTTCGACCATTTTGCAAGGCATGACGTCGATGTCGCTGTGGTTGAGGTCGGCCTCGGTGGTCGGCTTGACTGCACTAATGTCGTCAAGCCGGATCTGTGTGTCATAACCAATATTTCATTTGATCATGTGGCACTTCTGGGCGACACTCTGGAGAAGATCGCGGCCGAGAAAGCCGGGATTATAAAGCATGGAGTTCCGGTTGTGATCGGTGAATCGGCAGATCTTCCGGGAGTGAGAAAAATTTTTGCAGACACTGCTGCAAGTGTAGGCGCACCGATCACATATGCAGACGATTGCCCGCGCTTTGCCTCTATGAGCAGAGGAGAGGGGAGTGTCATATACAGTGGCACGAACTTTGGCGATATCGTTTCCGAACTGACCGGAGAGTGCCAGCCTAAGAACGCCGCGACGATACTCTGCGCAGTGAAAGTCCTTGTGGATCATGGATGGAGAATACAGGCAGCCGATGTTGCCCGTGGATTTGCCGGTGTATGTTCTCTCACCGGACTTGCCGGCCGATGGATGCGCCGCAAGGTGAAGGGTGTGGATGTAATCTGCGATACTGGCCATAACAAGGGAGGATGGGAATATCTGTCTGACACGCTTTCTTCTATTCCTGATCTTAGAATGGTGATCGGCTTTGTCAACGATAAGGATGTCAGCGGCATACTTTCCATGATGCCTCGTGATGCCATGTATTATTTCACTCAGGCAAGCGTGCGCCGGGCAATGCCGGCTGCTGAACTTGCCGGATATGCTGGGCGTGAGGGTATTTCCGGACGATGTTTCGATGATGTCGCATCCGCAGTCGAGGCTGCTGTAGGCGACGCTGCGGACGGTAGCACCGTGTTTGTGGGAGGCAGCACATTTATTGTAGCGGACTTTATTGCATCATTGGACCGTATTTCCTAAACTTTTCAAGCCGCAAGGTGTTGTGTGTTTATCACATTATTAATAAAGCAATCAATAATATCAAGAAAATATGTCATTAAAAGTTATCAAGGATTGTGAGTTCGGCGGAGAGCGTCCGCTGTTTGCAGAATCATCAGTCAGACTGGAAAATGTTAAATTCCTGCCGGGCGAGTCTGCATTGAAGTGCTGCCGTAATATAGATGTGGACAACTGCACGTTCCAGGGTAAATATCCGCTGTGGCATGTCGACAATTTCACAGTTGAAAACTGTAGGTTTGAAGCCGGAGCGCGCGCCGCTATATGGTACAGCGACCATATGACGATGCGCGATTGTCAGGTTGATGCCCCTAAAATGTTCCGTGAGATGGACGGTCTTGTGATCGAGAATGTGCGCATCCCGGATGCACAGGAGACACTTTGGCATGTACGCAATGTCAAGATGTCGGATGTAGAGGTCTCTAACGCCGATTATCTGTTCATGCACAGTTCAAATATCAAGATCAGGAAATGGCGTCAGCAGGGCAATTATTCTTTCCAGTATTGCCGCAATGTGGAGATATACAATGCATATATAGATTCCAAAGATGCCTTCTGGGAAACTGAGAATGTGACTATCTATGATTCAGAACTGCATGGTGAGTATCTTGGATGGCATTCTAAGAAGCTGCGTCTGGTCAACTGCCATATATCGGGCACACAGCCTCTGTGCTATTGCTCGGATCTGGTGCTTGAGAACTGCACGATGGATGCCGATTGCGACAGGGCATTCGAGGACTCTACGCTAAAGGCCACTGTCAACAGTGTGATCACGAGTGTGCAGAACCCGCGTTCGGGAGTAATCAAGGCACTTGGATATGGCAAAATTATAATAGACAAGAATATCAAACAACCTGCCGACTGCAAGATTGAGAAAATAAAATAGTCTACGATGACCGAAGCTAACGACGGCAAAAAACGCCGTAAGCTCGATATTGCTGAAGTGCTGCGCGGAGGTGGTGCCAATACTATAAGGCATCAGCTCCGTCTCACGTTGCAGTTGAGTATGCCATCAATCGTGGCTCAGTTGTCCACTATACTGATGCAGTATATCGATGCATCAATGGTTGGCTCACTCGGGGCGTCTGCATCGGCTTCGATTGGCATTGTGTCCACAACTACGTGGCTTTTCTGGGGTGTCGGTTCAGCTATAGTCGCAGGATTTTCAGTACAGGCAGCACATCTTATAGGTGCAGACCGCGACGACAGCGCCCGCAGGCTCGTGGGGCAGGCCATGACAGGAATTCTTACTGTTGCTGCAGTGCTTGCGTTGCTGGGACTTGCAATATCCGGGTCTCTGCCGCGTTGGCTTGGAGGTGCTGAGGACGTAGTACCGCAGGCAACGTCTTATTTCAGGGTATTCTCGCTTAGTCTTCCTGTACTGTTTGTAAACTTTCTGGCAGGCAGTCTGCTCAGGTGCAGTGGCAATACTCTTGTGCCGGGACTTCTCAATGTGGCCATGTGTGTGCTCGACATTCTGTTCAACTGGCTGCTAATATTTCCGGCACGCGACATTGTGGTGTCGGGAATGACGTTACATATACCAGGGGCTGATCTTGGCGTGACCGGTGCGGCTTTGGGTACAGTATTGGCGGAACTCGTAATTATGGGTCTGATGCTGTGGTATCTTCTGCGCAAATCAAGACACCTGAATCTGAAGAAGGGATTCATCTGTTTCCGGCCGTCGGCTGAAGTTTTGCGCAAGGCGTTGCGAATCAGTCTGCCTATGGGTACTGAACATATAATAATGTGCAGTGCTCAGATTTTTATCACCGTGATCGTAGCTCCTTTGGGTACGGCTGCCATCGCAGCGAATGCTTTTGCTATAACAGCCGAGAGCCTGTGCTACATGCCCGGATTCGGAATAGCGGATGCCGCAACCACTCTTGTCGGGCAGACAATAGGTGCGGGACGTCGGAATCTGACGCGCCGTTTTGCCTATATATCTCTTGGCATGGGTGTCTGCTTCATGACAGTCACCGGATTGCTGATGTATATCGGTGCGCCTTTATTGATGGAGATATTCACGCCGGTTCAGGAAGTGCGTGATCTGGGAGTCATGGCATTGAGGATAGAAGCTTTTGCCGAGCCGATGTACGCAGCATCCATTGTTGTCTATGGCATTTTCGTCGGTGCAGGTGATACGCTTGTGCCGAGTATGATGAATCTGATAAGTATATGGGGCGTGCGCATACCGCTTGCGGCATGGCTCGCCGGAAGCATGGGCCTCAGGGGGGTATGGATTGCAATGTGTATTGAACTGTGTTTCCGTGGTGTGATATTCCTGATAAGGCTGCTTCGCGACAAGTGGATAATGAAAGCCTCAACGCTGACTCAGGATGAGATCCGTCAGATTGAACAACCTATAAATGAATTTGAACTATGATTGGATATGACTTTGATTCGCCGGTGGGACGCCGCGGCACTGATTCGTATAAATGGGATACTCCGGAAAGTGCCGGAGTACTGCCGATGTGGGTTGCTGACATGGATTTCCGTACAGCACCGTGTGTGGTGGATGCGTTGCGTGGGGTGGTGGACCGGCAGGTATTCGGATATACCTATGTCCCCGACGATTTTTATGAAGCGGCGATAGACTGGTTTTCGAGTCGTCATGGCTTTGTGTTTTCCCGGAATGATGTGATTTATACGTCCGGAGTTGTACCTGCTGTATCAGCCGTGATCAAGGCTCTGACCAGCCCCGGCGACGGTGTCGCCCTGCTTACCCCAGCTTATAATTGCTTTTTCTCTTCTATCAGGAATAATGGCTGTCGGGTGGCTGCATGTCCGATGGCGCTTGGCGAAGATGGTAAGTATTGTATTGATTTCAATCGTCTTGAGGAGGTCCTTTCGGGCGATGATGTAAAGGTATTCATCCTTTGCAACCCTCACAATCCCGGAGGAAGGGTATGGCGACGCGATGAACTGATGCGCATAGGACAGGTGTGTCTTTCCCACGGTGTACGTATCATAAGCGATGATATTCATTGCGAACTTGTCTACGACCCGTACACATATATCCCCTTACCGTCAATCGATCCAGATATTGCTGCCATCACAGTGTCGTGTCTCTCGCCGTCAAAGGCATTCAATACAGCGGGTCTTCAGATAGCTCTGATTGTTTCGCCGGACGATGAAGTGCGCGATAAGATAGACCGTGCTATCAATGATAATGAAGTGTGCGACGTGAATCCATTCGGTGTAGCTGCGCTGAAAGCAGCCTATACGCAAGGCAGTGGATGGCTTGGAGCGCTCAAGGAATATCTATATGGAAACTACCGGTATCTCTCCGGCCGTTTTGCCGAGGAATTACCCGAAGTGACGGTGATGCCGTTGGAAGGCACTTATCTCGCATGGGTAAACATCACGGCATTGGGTAGAACCTCCGGTGAGATCAACGATTATCTGCACGATAACGCGCAGGTGCGTCTCAATCCCGGAACTATGTACGGCGACGATGGGGAAGGATATATACGCATCAATTTCGCTTGTCCGCGCCGCGTACTTGCCGGCGCACTCGACCGGATTATCGGTGCGCTCAGGCAAATAGAAGTCTTACGGCTTCTTCTATTTTCGAGACTTCATGAATCTTGATATTGAAGTCCCTCTCGACACCTTTCAGGTTGTGCCGAGGTATGACAATATCTGTCATGCCGAGGCGGGCGGCTTCGTTGATGCGCTGTTCAATGCGAGTGACCGGGCGAATCTCTCCGGACAGCCCTACTTCGCCGGTCAGACACATTGTCTGAGGCACAGCCATGTCTATGTTGGACGACAGGATAGCTGAGGCTACAGCGAGATCAAGGGCGGGATCATTTACCTTGAGGCCGCCGGCTATGTTCAGAAATACATCCTTGACGCCAAGTTTGAATCCTGCCCGTTTCTCAAGCACGGCAAGCAACATGTTCAGGCGTTTGGAGTCGAATCCTGTGACACTACGCTGAGGTGTGCCATAGGCGGCAGTGCTGACCAGGGCTTGCGCTTCGACCAGGAAAGGACGCATCCCTTCAAGAGTCACCCCTACTGTCATGCCTGAAAGATCTTCATCCTCGCGATGACTCAGAAGGATTTCCGACGGGTTAGAGACCTCGCGCAGTCCGCGCTGGCACATTTCGTATATTCCCAGATCGGATGTGTTTCCGAAACGGTTTTTTATCGCACGCAATATGCGGTACATATATCGGCTGTCGCCTTCAAATTGAAGCACTGCATCCACTATGTGTTCCAATACCTTAGGTCCGGCGAGGCTTCCTTCCTTTGTTATGTGGCCTATGAGAATCACCGGAACGCCGGATTCTTTGGCGTATTTGAGCAGTGAGGCTGCGCATTCGCGTACCTGACTGACGCTTCCAGCCGAAGACTCCAATGTTTGCGAAGCCATTGTCTGTATCGAGTCAATTACAAGTAGTCCCGGCTGTACGGATTCGATATGTTCCATTATACGCTCCATAGATGTCTCGCACACGATGAAGCAGTTGTCGCTCGGACGTCCTATTCTGTCTGCTCTCATCTTGATCTGCGATGCGCTTTCTTCGCCTGAGACATACAGGATGGTACGCGATTTTATAGAGAGGATATTTTGTAGCACCAGTGTCGATTTGCCGATTCCAGGCTCGCCGCCTATCAAAACGAGCGAACCGGCTACGAGTCCTCCGCCGAGCACACGGTTAAGTTCCTCGCTCGGCATGTGTATGCGCTCCTCCGAGGAACTTTCAATGGCGCTGACAGCTACCGGTTTGCTTGAACCTATGGCTGACGATGGCGCGAATGTGCGTTGTGGTCCGCGGCTTACCCTCTCCTCAACCATCGTGTTCCATTCGCCGCATGAGGGGCATTTACCCACCCATTTAGGTGAGTCCATTCCGCACGATGAACAGTGCCATACCGTTTTTATTTTCATTGCAGACATCGGGAACTTGTATTTTGACGTCGGAATTCCGACAGAGTTATTGCTGTGGCAACAGCTACATTCAGAGATTCGGAAGTTTGTTCGCCTGGAGGATAGGATGGTATGTAGAGGCGTTTGGTAGCAAGATTGGCCACTGGTTCGGACACGCCTTTGCCTTCGTTTCCCATCACGATTATGCCTTCTTCTGTAAGTTCGGTTGCATATATGTTGTCTCCGTCAAGGAATGTACCGTAGACAGGCATACTTTCCCGGAGCTTACGCAGCACATCGGATAGGTCGGCATAATATACTTTTACACGTGAAATAGCACCCATTGTGGCCTGCACCACTTTAGGATTATATACATCCACAGTGTCGCGACTGCAAATTATATGCCTGACTCCCATCCAGTCGGCGACTCTTATGATTGTGCCAAGATTGCCCGGGTCTTGTATTCCATCCAGGGCAATGCTGAGTCTGCCTTTCAGTTCTCTGTCATTAAGTTCACGTACGGGCATGCGGTATATTGCCATGACCTCAGGCGCAGTGCTCATGTGAGACATGCGTTCAAGGTCACTGCGTCGGACTGTTTCAGCCGTGATACCATGAGGCAACGAAGCGACATGCTTTTCGATCCAGGCTGATGTAGCGAATATGTATCTGCATTCAAAAGCATGGATCGTATCAAGCACACATTTCGTACCTTCTGCCACGAACATCTGCATCTCTCGCCGCGTACGGGCGTTTTTTGCCAGAGATGCAATGTCTTTGCGCAGAGCTGCTGTCAGTTCAGTCATCAGATCAGGGCTGAAGCTGTATTTCCTGCGATGAGGAAGCGTTCGGCGTCTATAGCCGCACGACATCCCATTCCGGCTGCTGACACCGCCTGACGATAATGCGGGTCTGCTACATCTCCTGCGGCGAATACACCTTGAATGTTTGTCTCTGTTCCGGGGGCTTTGACCTTTATATAGCCGGATTCGTCAAGTTCGAGATATTTCGCGAAGACCTCCGTATTTGGGCGATGTCCGATTGCAAGGAAAAAACCGTCGATAGCTATCTCATAGATACGCTCCTTATCAGTTCCCATAAATTCTATGAGGTGTGCGCCCTCTACAAATTCATCGCCGAAGAGGTCGATGGTATTGGTGTTGTAAAGGATCTCGATTTTGGGGTTGCCCGTCACTCTCTGCTGCATCACTTTGCTTGCACGCAGGTAGTCCTTGCGTACGATCAGGTATACCTTCGATGCAAGGGTCGACAGATATAGTGCTTCCTCGCAGGCAGTGTCTCCGCCTCCTACGACAGCCACAGTGCGTCCGCGGTAGAAAAATCCGTCGCATGTAGCACATGCCGATACACCTGTGCCACGATATTTTTCCTCGCTGTCGATGCCAAGATATTTGGCTGATGCTCCTGTAGCTATTATAAGGCTTTCGGCAAGGATTTCTGTCCGGGAGTTCACTGTTATCCTGAAAGGTCGGGCAGAAAGATCCGCGTCAGTCACAAGTCCTGTCATGAACTCAGCGCCGAAACGTTCGGCTTGCTTGCGCATGTCCTCCATTAGTTGCGGACCGGTTACTCCGTCGGGATAGCCGGGAAAGTTCTCAACGTCTGTTGTAGTGGTAAGTTGGCCGCCTGGTTGCGGTCCTTCGATCAGCAGAGGATTCAGGTTGGCTCTTGATGTATATATGGCGGATGTGTAGCCTGCAGGGCCGGATCCTATGATGAGGCACTTTACGGTGCGCGGTGCAGTAGCTTGAGTTTCGCTCATAATTATATATTTTTCAGGTAATTCTTATCTTAGATCTATTATTTCTGCTTTGGGGGCATCTGACTTTTTGAACCGGAATGTATCGATGGAAATGGCATCTCCACTCCGTACGGATTTTATATCTATATCCACCGTTGAACGGTCGGCCAATGTAAGCCGTATGTGCGACGGATAGAATGATTCTTTGTTGATGGTTACAACGGCTTTTGAGAATGTCTGTCCTTTATGTAGCGGGGTCATCTCTATCATATATCCGTCGGAAGTTGACTTCAACAGGCGCGGAGAATAGAGAGTCTTGTAGTTGTTTATGACGGCAAACGGATTCACTTCAAGCAATTCGCCTGCAGTCGGTGTGGTGATATTCACTTCGTCTAGAGCGGGCGAATATGTCCACATAGTCAGTCCATCGTACCATGTGCGTAGCGATGGGCTTGTGAGGGCGAATTTTCCCGAAGCCATCGTCAGCCGTCCTTTCTCCGATGATTGTCCGGAGCTTATGACGTATTCGGCTGTTACAGATTTTGCCGCATTGATTCTGGATGCAGCCTTGCCTAAAATGGACTCGGCGCTTTCTGCGGCATAACCGCAGATTCCAGATATAACAACACTCATGAACAGAAGCGTGATAAGTCTTTTCATATTCACTATAACGTAATTATACCGTTGTTAGTTGCATTCGAGTATTCTTTCAAGGCCAATGGCGTCGACAAGGATCGCACGTGGTTTACCTCCGTTGGCAGGACCGACGATGTGGGATGCTTCAAGCTGGTCCATGATCTTACCGGCGCGGTTATACCCTATTCCGAACTTGCGCTGCAGCGACGAAGTGGAACTTGTGCCGGATGTTACGACAAAGGTAGCGCATTCTTCAAATAAAGAGTCCCTGTCGCCTGATACACCGGTTGTATCGGGTGTGTCCGGTTCATATTCCGGGAGGTAATATGCTGAGTCGTATCCGGGTTGCTCGCTGATCCAGTCGCAGATCGAGGTCACTTCCTCGGTGGATATGAATGCACATTGCACGCGGTCTACTATGCTGTTGATTGAAAACAGCATGTCACCTTTACCAATCAGAGAATTGGCTCCGGGACGGTCGAGGATTGTCTTGCTGTCGACCATCTGGGCTACACGGAATGCCATTCGAGCCGGGAAGTTGGCTTTGATCATACCGGTGATCACGTTTGTCGACGGACGCTGTGTGGCTATTATCAGATGGATACCCACAGCTCTCGCTTTCTGGGCTATACGTGCTATTGGCATCTCCACCTCTTTTCCGGCCATCATTATAAGGTCTGCGAACTCGTCCACCACTACTACGATGTAGGGCATATAGCGATGGCCCTTCTCCGGATTCAGACGGTGGTTTATGAATTTATCGTTATATTCCTCAAGAGAACGGACATACGCATCTTTGAGCAGTCTGTAGCGGTTGTCCATCTCAAGGCACAGCGAGTTGAGCGTCGCTTTCACTTTTTCCGGATCTGTGACAATCGCGTCTTCCTCACCCTCTATCTTGGCCAGGAAATGGCGTTCGAGCTTGCTGTAAAGCGAGAATTCCACCATCTTGGGGTCGACGAGTACGAATTTCAGCTCGGCCGGATGGCGCTTATATATCAGTGAGGCAATGATGGCGTTTAGGCCAACAGATTTACCCTGGCCTGTAGCGCCTGCGACCAGCAGGTGGGGCATTTTCTTGAGATCCACGATGAATACTTCGTTGGAAATGGTTGTGCCGAGAGCCATTGGCAGTCCCATCTTGCTGTCCTGATATGCCTTGGAGGTCAGCACTGATCTCATCGAGACCGTGTGTTTCACGTGGTTAGGTACTTCTATACCTACAGTGCCGCGTCCTGGAATCGGGGCTACGATACGTATGCCCTCTGCAGCGAGTGAGCGGGCGATGTCGTCTTCAAGTCTGCGGATAGAGGCAATGCGCACACCCTCAGCCGGCACTATCTCAAACAGAGTGATAGTCGGACCTACAGTCGCTTTGATGTCGGCGATCGGTATGCCGTATTCAAGCAATGTCCTGATGATTCGCTGCTTGTTTTCCTCCAGTTCCTCAATGTCGACATTCAGTCCTGTATCCTTGCTTTCAATAAGAAGGTCTACCGGAGGCTTTACATATCTTGAAAGCTCGGCTGTAGGATCGTACAGCGGTTGTTCGGTTTCAGTGGCTTCTTCGATCTCGTTGGCTTCAATGTCGAGTTCTGCATCTTCTGGATTTTGATCATCGGCATATTCATCATCATCCGGTTGATAGAGTGTTTCTTCCGGCAGGTGGGTTTCCATCACGGGATCTTCTGGCGTAGGATTATATAGATCTGTATTCTCGTCTTCGGTATCATTGTCCATAATGTCGCAAGTCGGATTTTCATCTGCTACAGGCAGGTCTTTAGGCTGTGACGGTATGGACTCCGCCGGCTGTTCAGTGATGTTTGCTTCATCGCTGCTGTCTATGTCGTCGACGGCAAAACCGAGGTCTTGCGATGTGTTGGTGCATTCATCTGTCTCCGCACTCAGATTGTAGTCCGGAGTAATCGATTCCAGGCTGTCGGCATCTTCTATGTCGTCAAGCGAAATGCACTCATCTTCGCTGTCGATGTCAAATTCTGTCTCTCTTTTGTCGGCCGGATCTATGGCTATTATCTCGTCGGAAATGTCTTCGGCCATATCACTGTGTGCTCTGGCAAGTTCTGCTTCAGCCTCTGCCCGCTGTCGCTCTAATTCGAGTTTTGCGATTCTGCGGCGCTCCTTGCGGGCGTTGTACACAGCCCTGCGTGATTTCACGAAGGCGCTTACATAGTTGAGATATACGCAAAATACCGCACCGATCAGAAGTACGGAGACGCCAACAGCGCCGAGATCTCCCGTATATAGTCTCAGGTATTCGTTTACGTATTGGCCATGCATTCCGCCCCATGCGAATGTAGTGGGCCAGTTGGTGGAGACGAGTCCGAGAACTACCGATGTGGTGATACCTATGAGCAAGGCTTGGAAAGTCGCACTCCAGAAGCGGCATTTCCGCACACCGAGCAGGCTTAGGCCGATAACAGCAAAATACGCAATGAAAGGGATGACGCCCAGTCCAAACCACTGTGTGACGATCGTATGGCTTATCTTTGCACCTACAGGGCCACCGAGGTTGCTTGTGCTACCTGATGCGGCCATTTCTCCTACAGTAGCATTAATCACCATACTTTGATCTGCCGCACCGCTTCGCAAATGTGATACTGTGACTACTGCAAGAAACAAAGCTACAGCAACAAGAAGCAGTCCGAAGAATTTGTGGGTACGGTGGTCTGTGAAGAAGCGGACAAATCCGGAAGTTGTCAGATCTGTATCGTATTCCGTGGTTTTTTGCTTCGGTTCGCTTTTTGGTGATGGTTTGGCTTTCGCGGATCTTGCGGGCCGTGGTTCAGTTTGCCGTTTTTCTGTCCTTCCGGCAGTAGTACCACCGCGTCGTATGCGCGGTTTTGTCAGGTTTTGTTCAGCCAGAGGAATGCCTGCGTCTTCGGCAGGGTAGGCACGTTGTTGGCTTGTCTGCCTTCTGCCGCTATAGTTGCCTGGCTCATAACTTTCGGGCAATTGTGGCCCGAAATCATCTATATGGTTATCGTAATGGCTCATTGGTATATGTGTTGAGAAAAGAGGTGTGAGGTAGGGATGTGGAACGAGGGTTATAGCTCTGCAAGTTCAGCTATTGCTTTCAGTGGATCTTCTGCAGAGAATACAAAGTTTCCGGCCACAAGAGAATCCGCTCCGGCTGCCGCAAGCAGTCGTCCGGTCTCAAGATTTACTCCACCATCGACCTGGATTATGGCCTTTGATGACGACGAGTCTATCATCTTGCGCAGTTGTTCTACCTTGTGGAGTGCCGACGGTATGAACTTCTGACCTCCGAATCCCGGGTTAACGCTCATGATCAGGGCCATGTCAATGTCCTCGATCACATCTTCGAGCATCACTACAGGAGTTGCAGGATTGAGTGTCACTGCAGCTTTCATCCCGGCAGCTTTTATAGACTGGATGCAGCGGTGCAGATGCACGCAGGCTTCCTGATGTACATTCATAATGGTTGCACCAGAATCTCTTACCTGATTTACGTATTTCTGTGGATCTGCTATCATCAGGTGCACGTCAAGCGGAAGGTTTGTCATGGAAGCCACAGCCTTGGTGACCGGGAATCCAAATGATATGTTGGGTACGAAGACGCCGTCCATGACATCAAGGTGTATCATGGCTGAGCGGCTTTCGTTCAGCATTGAGATCGCTTTGTTGAGGTTGCCGAAGTCGGCGCTGAGAATCGAAGGTGAAATAAGCATTCCGTTGATCTGTAATGAATGTGGTTCAGAATATGCGTGTCTGCTGTGGAGTGGGGGTGTTTTTTATCCCTTGTTGGAATCACTGTCTGTCTTGCGTGGTTTGAATGCGTTCCAGAGTATGATTCCCAAGCATATGACACCTATGGCAAAGCCGAAATATGTCAGATAGTCGTTGTATTGCTCAACCATAGAGAAAAGGTCCTTCAAGGGAACAGTAGCCGCAAGCCACCATCCAAGCAACGCCAATATGATATTCCATACCATTGCTCCGAGTCCGGTGAAAATAACGAATTTACCTACGTTCATGCGTGCGAGTCCTGCGGGAATGGATATCAGTTGCCGGACGGCCGGTATCAATCGGCCGATGAAAGTGGATATTGCCCCGTGTTTGTCGAAATAAGCCTCGGCCTTATCAACTTTCTGCCTGTCGATCAGGCATGCGTGCCCCAAACGGCTGTCGGCGAATCCATAGACGATCGGCCGGCCGATGAACATGGCTATGTAATAGTTGACCAAAGCGCCAACGATAGCACCTGCTGTGGCGACAAGCACTACTAAAAAGACATTCATGTCTGATGTAGAGTCGCTGACACAAGCCAGATATGCTGCCGGAGGGACTATCACCTCGGAAGGAAACGGGATGAACGAACTTTCGACCATCATAAATATGAAAACCATAAGGTAGCCGGCATTATTGACAAACCAGTCGAAAAAATTGGCCGCATTGAACCAGTCAGAGAACTGGTTGATGGCAAGTATAATATCAAGTTCCATATATTCTTTTGTTTTTCAGAATGCAAAGTTACACAAAAATCGCATTCCGCAGGTAGATGTTTCTGCGAAATGCGATTTGGTTATTTAAAATACATGTTTATAAGCATGATTATTTCTGCCCCACGGTAAGGAGTGTTCCGGAGGAGTGTGCTGTCATAGCCGGCGCGTACTGGCTCTGTATGGTTGCAAGCCCTGAGGTGAAGACTCCTGCATTATTGACATTAAGCTCGTATTGCAGCATGTATGTGCCTTTGGGCATATATTGTATGAAGAAGCGAGTGGCTGCATCGGAGTTCTCGCGGTAGAATGCCACACCTTCACTGTACTCATATCCTGGAAGCTGATCGACTGGCTCGAATGCGGCGGCACGGTTGTCATCGATCACCACATACTCCATGTCGCGGCTCGTTTCGATTGTCAGAAGAACTTTCACACGGTCGCCGGTTGAGATTTGATCGGCCTCAGTCCATTGATAACCGCTGTCTGTAGCTTCGCGGCGAAGCAGACGCTTTGTTATGCTCACTGCATCGCAGTCTGATGCTTTTATGTCGGCAGGATTTGACTCGTAGCGTACGACGATAGATCCGAATGCTTGTGTCAGGTTGTTGCCGCTGCGGGTCAGGTGCAAAGTCTTTCCTGAAGGCGACAGATGTCCAAGAGGCATATCGAAACTACCGGTCAGGCGTTCGGTCTTCGACGGATTGAGTTTAGTACCGTCGAGAGTAAAGACGGTTGTTGAAGCCGGCTGTAGAGTTGTAGCCGCAGAGTTGAGCAGAGACGATATCACCTGTGTTGTGGCTACGGATGTGCCCCAGTTCTGGGCTTCCTTCTGTAGTATGAGCCATTGGGCGAGTCTGTCTTTGTCTGGCGATGCCGGATCGATCTCTGCGAATGCATCAAGGGCGAGTGCAGTGGCTATGTTCTTGGTCATGTTCCACCACGGTTTTTCGTCGTCGAACGAAGGAAACCACATGCCACGCTCCGGAGTGTATTTGCTGAACTGCCGCATTGACTCGAGTACTTGCGCTGCCAGTTCGCGGTATCCGTGCTTGTAGAGGATCATTGCCGCCATCGGTTTATCGGCGAGGGTGTATTTTCGCCAATTGCCCACTATGTACTGGACCACTGCTGCTGTCAAGTCGCGTGCGCCGCTTTCCATCCCTATGGTTGGATAAAGATCGCGTACGAACACATACTCGGCGTAATTTTCCGGATGTCCGTATTTCTTCCAGCTCCTGACTACATCGTCATCGAGCCAGCGCACCGATGATTCGATCATGCCGTCAAGTTCCTTGTCTTTTGGCAAATAGCCTAACTTTCGGAGATCACCCATCATCCCGAGGATATTCTGAGTGGTCCACCTTGATGCTTCATGTGCCTGGGCATACCACATCCATCCTCCCGACGAGGCATAGAGTTTTTTTAGGGTCTCCTTGGCTTTGTCGAAGTTGGCCTTTGTCTGTTTGCGGTCGAACAGAAGCGCGAGACGTGCCATGCGTTCGGTATCATCAGCTGCCTCCCGGACCCAAGGCGTAGCATTGAGCACGGTAGATTTCAGATTGTCGTTTTTCTCAAGCATTGAGATCAGCATTGAGTCGGACGGATTTTTGCTCCATTGCTCTATGGCTTCGCGTATATTGCTGTGGTTCTTGATGATTCCTTCTGCCATGCACACTGAATATATGGCTGCGGATGCTGAATTGGCATTGTCGCACATGTCTTTGAGCAGTCCGGGTAGTGCGCCTACCACCATCCATCGGGGATTGTCGCAGTAGCTTAGATTGACGAAAGCGTTGGATGGCAGATCTGGGATGGTCAGATCAAAGTCGGTCGTTCCCGGAGCGAGATAGAAAGGTTTACTTTCTATTACAGATTCAGCGGATGGCAATACGGGTAGTGCTATCTGCTCGCCGTCGGTAAACAATCCGGAGGTTGCGCGCACCCTGTAGCCTATGGCTGAGGAGTGCCCGTTGGCTGTTACCGTAGTCTCTACCTTAGCATACGATCCGGCCTCAATGGAGACATCATATGTCTCGGATGAGATTACATCCGATGTTATGGGATCGAAGATTTCGATACGAACAGAGGCGTTCAGGGTACTGTCTGTTGCATTCATAACCGATGCTGGTATTATGGCCTTGTCGCCAGAGCGCATGAAACGCGGCGCGTTGGCTGCAACCATCAATGGTTTTGAGGTGATGAAATCTTTTTGAATGAATGCTGTATTAAGGCTTTCTGTGAATGCCACAAGAGCCATTCTCCAAGATGCGTTTGCATTAGGCACGGTGAATCTGATCGTCTCAGTGCCATCAGCACCAGTCTCCAATGTCGGATGGAACATCATGAGCGGCATTTCCGCCGGACGATATTGGTCGTTATGTTCTGTTTGGCTACCGCCAGTTTCTCCTCCATCTTCCTCGACTTCCGCTTCGGCGACTTCCTCCTTTGCTATTGCGCCGTTTGCTGCTGCCGACGACATGGTTACGGATTCATACAGTACAAGAGCATCGTCGGCGAACATGTCGGCGTCTGCCTGCATTTTTGCTTTGGCCATACCGCGTATTCTAAGATTTCGAATACTGCTGAACCCGAATCCAAGTCCGTAGTCCTTGAATGTCGGTTGACTCAGGTCGGGTGTGTTGACGTATTTTGTCTGCTGATTCAGGACGCTGTTGATTCTGTAGCCTGAGAGATTATCCAATGCGATATTGTGAGCCAGGAAGGGGCGGGACACCGGATTGCCGCTGAAATACTGCTGGCATATCTTGTTAAGGGCAAGGTTATATACATCGAGAATCATGGCTGACTTCACCGGCCGGCCTTTGGAATCGGTGGTTTTGAATGTCCAGCTTTCGGAATTGCCCGGAACAAGTCTGTCGCGGAAGCTCTCTACTGCCAGATCAAGACGTTCGGCTGCGTCAGGATTGGCAATCTCAAAGGAAATTTTAGTCTGTTTGAAATCCTTTACGGTAACGAGTGTTACGTAGGTCTTTTCAGCTGTATTGTCCAGTGGTTTTACGGTAAGTCTGTGATACCCGCGGCCAACTTCAAATCCGGAAATTTTGAAATTTCCATTAGAGTCCGCGGTGATGCAATATATGTATGCGTCGTTTTTGGCCGTGCTGTAAAGAATTTTGGCGCTACCGTTCTTGAATGTCAGATTTGAGTCAGGAGACCACAATGGCGTTTCAACAGCAGGAGTCTTGGCTTCAGGATTGTATAGAGTGATGTCTACTTCATCCGGTTTGGCAAGTGCTGTATCTGCTGTAGATATACTAAGTCTGTATTTGCCTTGTGGCAGCTTGCTGAAATCCAGTGAAGTATCGGATATATTGAAGTCACCGGCAGCGACGGCATCTTTATCATTGCCCTTGAATAATTTGTAGGTCATAGCCAAAGACTTGACAGGCTTGTATTCTTCATCGAATACCTGCATGTCGAGCTTTGCCGGTTTGGTCTGGTCGAATGTATCGCCTGAGACGCTGATTATGTATGGTTTGCCGTCTGTGAAGCTTTTGGTGCAGGATTGAGTCTCGCCGGTGGTGGAAGTTACGTCGAATTGTGCAGTAAAGGCTTCGGATTCGGCACTTCTGAGTGTCTGGTTGTCAAACGTGATAGAGAATGACCCATCGGTGGCAGTTACCGTGTCGGCAGTTGTGATCTTGCGCTCGGAGCCGCCATACCACCAGCGCATGCGCGTACAGGTCGACAGTCCGATTTGCACTTTTGCTTCGGCTACCGGAAAGTCTGTGTATGTCAGTGCTTTGCCGTCAAGAGTCACATCGCCTTTTTTCGGAAAATCGTGGCGCACGGCTGTAATCTCAACGTGGAATTGCGGCAGTTTATAGTCGCTGACTTCGAACGATTTGTTGCATATGGTCTGAGATCGGCCATTAGCCCGGTCGATTAGCAGAGAGAGGGTATATTGTCCGGTAAGCAGACCTTTGGGAATGGTCATAGAGCCGGTGATACGTCCATACATGTCAGTACGTGTAGCCAATGTATCGATTGGAGAATAATTGGCATCGCGTAGTATAACCTTTGCTTCTTTGTCGCGAAGCAAGCCTGCTTCATTGCCTTTGCGGAAAGATGTCACGAAGACAAAATCCACATTGTCGCCGGGACGGTAGAGTGCCAGCGAAGTGTATCCTGTGGCATTGTAGCTCTCGTCCGTATTGTCGTTATCTCCTATGCTTATATAAGAATTGTATGATATGAATTTGCTGTTTCCTTTCGACAGGATAAACCGTCCGGATTCCTGCACAGTCTGAGTCGCAGGATAAATATACTGTCCGTTGCTACCTGTTTTGCCGATATGTTTCAGTTCATGTGTATTACGCCCGTTTTTCCAAGTTTCGGTTCTGAAATCCACAGACACACCGGCCACGGGGCGTCCGTCGGTGGGATTTACAGAAATCATGGCGTGGTTCGAGGAATTGACCTGTTCGGCATGTATACCGAATAGGTTGGTGCATTGTATCACCGGTGGGTTGTTATTGACGGAATTCTTTATCTCCGGACTACTCAGGACAACTGCATAGAACCCTTCTTCCGGCAATGTGACCTGTACTGATTTCTTGGCCGAGAATGGAGCTATGCTGTCGCATTCCACGGACACTGTCATGCTGGGCTTCCCGGATGGTAGTTCTGAGGACTTTATATAAGAGTCGTAATATGTACCGTTCAGCTTGTAGAAATTAATTATGGCCTTGTTGGCGTTATCCATTGTTACATCGACAGTGAAAGGATGTCCCGGTATTGCCAATGGAATGTTTATATCGCTGTTGATGCGCTTGTTAAGTATTTGATTCAGGCGGTTGGTTATGCTGCCCTTATCCCAGTATGCCGGATATTTTTTCACAAACTCGCGTAGCATGTCTGCATATTCCCTGGTAGGCTTGTAAGAATAATAGTCTGAGGCATTGGCAGTCAGGAATTGTCCGCTGAACTCCGAGTAGCTATACTTATGATATAGATTGGTAAATTCACTTAGTGTGGCGTTGCCGTTGAGTTTCTCTACTGTGTAGTTGATAAATGGGGCACTCCCGTCGCGATGGAAATTTATAAGTGAGTCTACCAGTTCCGAGGCTTTTGCTTTAGCGGACAAAGAAGAATTGAAGGTGGAGAGTATGTCGATCGACTTGCATGCAACAAAGTCGTAAAGGGTAGGGTAGTAGATGGTCTGCAATCTGTCGGCATTTATAATGCCTTTGAATGTAGAGATCTCGGCTTTTTTTAGTTCGTTGGAGAACGACAGAGCCTCGTCTACGAGCGAGAAGGTCTTGTCCCGTAACTGTTCGCCGCTCCATTGTGCTATGTCTTCAGGCAATGGGGTGGAAGGCAGATCGCGTCGGTCGAAGTTCCATCTGTCTGCGGTATAGTATTTGGTGTATATGATGGCTTGCATAAGGTCGATAAGTGCCCGGCAGCAAGGATCTGATGCATGGGCCTCGGCAGATACCAGTCTGTCGAGGCATAGGCTTGTGTTCTCGCGTGTTATCAGTTCTTCGGCAGTAACATAGTCGATGAGCGACCTTAGCATTAGTGTCGGATCTCCTGTGGTCAATGCCTTTTGATAAGATTCGTCTGCGTTTTTAGCCACTGTTTCTGGAAAAGCGAAGTCCGGTTCGCTGATCTTAGAGGCTGCATTTGAATATGATGGATCGGTAAACGACAACATGATTATCGCTAATATTAATATACTGTGCACACTACGGCAAGAGAGCCGCCTGCATATGCTTGAAGTGTTCATAGCCATAATGAATATATTTTGGAGTATAATCGAAACGTAGGCTTATATAATAACGAAGGTTTCGGAAAAATGTATATCCGAAACCTTCATTTTTAGTATAATTTTGTTTTGGAAGCGGGTATATAAGAAAATGAAGATTCTTAACCTCGGACAGATGCGGTGTCAGCGTCGCGGACCTCGTTCGCCGGTCTGGGAGTTTTCGTTGCGCATGCGTCCATGCCTGCGTACTACTTGTCCGGTGAAGTTACGTTCCGCACCTTTAAGCTGGAAAAGCTGTTTAGGTGTCAGGATTTTCTCAAATTTTGCGAAGTATGTCATTTCCACCTCGTTTTCCCTGCTTTTCTGCTCGAATAGGGTTTTAGCTGCAGTGGAGTATTCTATGTCAGTGATGTTGCTGCCGCTTGCTTCCATTCTCGACTCAAGCTCTCTGGACTGCGCCGTCAGAGCGTTCAACTCGTCTTCCATGCTGTCATAAAGCGGGAAGAACTGGTTTTGCTGTTCGCGGGTGAGATTGAGTGCTTCGATCAGGAAACTGTGTTTCAGGTCTCGCATCCGCTGTGTCCACTCGCGCCGGTTGTTTTCCGACATCTGCTTTTGTCCGCAGACCGTAAAAGGTGTGGCAACCGACATTGCGGCAAGCAGGAAGAATGGTATCAGGCGTTTCATATGATCTATTGTGCGGTGAGATTCGTTTGATTCTAATTTTCAGCAGTCAGAAAGACATCCGACATGGATGTTGAGTCTTCGGCCATGTCGTCATACAGGTCGTACTCATTGTAGTCGTCGAGAAAATATTCGTCTATGAACTGGTCGTTGCTGATTGCCTCCGCTACCATAGGATCGTTGTCGAAACTTATCCCACCGGTTGTGGGAGACAGCAATGAGAACATCTTGAGCATGCACCATGCTCCGGCAAACATTGCAGCCATATATACATATGGTCTGACACGTTGCCATCTTGTAGGTGTGGCATCGGCTATCAGCTTTTTCTTTCCTTCAGCCGACAATTCGAATTCGGTCTGAGGCAGCATGCTTTCCATTCTGGAGACGAAATCATTGAAGTAGCCGTCCGGTACGGTCATTCCGTCGCGGTGCTGTGCAGCCTCCAATATGTTGATTTTGTCTGGTTTCATGACTTTATGCGGTATTGTTTATAATATGAGACTTTAGGCGGAGGATAAGGTTTAATTGCTGTTGTTGATAAATTGCTCTATTTTTTTTACTGCTAAGTGGTACGACGCTTTGAGCGCCCCTACACTTGTGCCTAATATCTCCGACATCTGCTCATATTTCATATCATCATAATATTTCATATTGAACACAATGCGCTGTTTCTCAGGGAGGGAAGCTACAGCTTTCCGCAGTTGTGCGGCAAGTTTGTCTCCATCTACATGTTCATCTGCCTCAATGGTATGTATCAAAGCAGACTCCTGATCGTCGAGCGATATGTTGAGGCGTTTCCGTTCTTTGGCCAGAAATGTGACGCTCTCATTGATGGCTATTTTATATAGCCAGGTAGATAGTTTGGCATCTCCTCTGAAGTTTTCGAGGTTCTGCCATGCTTTCATAAATGTGTTCTGGAGAATATCATTGGCATCTTCATGATTCTGGACCATGCGCCTGATTTGCCAGTAAAGCGGCTCGGAATAGTCGCGTATGACCTCGCTGAAGGCCCTGCGGCATTCAGCCGGGTCGCGCAGGCGCTCGACCAGTTCTGCTGTCTCGGGTGGGGCTGTACGTGGCATTCCTTTTTCGCTTTTTGTATGTGATGTATTTTTATTTGCTCAAAATTAAGGCTTTTTTTTGTGATACGCAACCAAAGAAATGTGAAAATATATGTTATATTTGCACTATATATATTATGTGATATGAATGATAGTATTCTTTATATAAAGCGTTATGTCTCTCCTGCGGGCGATATGGTGCTCGGCTCTGCTCAGGGACGGCTGTGTATATGCGACTGGAGTTGTTCTAAAAGGAATTCTGACAATATCCGTCGTGCGGCTGAATATTATAAAGCCAGGGTAGTGGATGGCTGCGATGAGGTAATATTGTCAGCGGCAGTTCAGCTTGATGAGTACTTTTCGGGATGCAGGTGCAGTTTCGATATTCCGCTTGCTCCTGTTGGTACTGATTTTCAGCAGACGGTATGGTCCGTGCTGTCTACAATTCCATATTCTTCCACAGTTACATATTCAGATGTGGCATCAATAGCAGGTCGACCGCGTGCCGTCAGGGCTGTGGCTTCGGCAATAGGCGCAAACCCACTGTCGATATTTGTGCCATGTCATCGTGTAGTAGGAGTCTCAGGCATTGGCGGATATGCCGGGTCTGTGGCAGCTAAGCTTCTGTTGCTGGAACTGGAATCGTCTGCCTCAGTCGGGAAAGGGGAAGTCAAAGCATGAAAACGCGGCCATAAGGTCGGAAAGACGCATGTTTTCAGTGTCCTGCGACAGTGAATTCTCGATGTTGCTGTAATCTGGTTCATAGAGGGAGTCGAACATGGTGTGTAAGGTTTTATGAAAGGAAATAATTGTGTTGATTTTCGGTAGCAAAGATGACTGCCTGGTTGTGCATGATTAAGGTATGCGGTTGTTAAAATATGTAAACAAAAGAGGTTTGTTTGTCAGACGAAGCAATTATTATTAATTTTGGGTATGAATGTTATAAAAACCGGTATTGAAGGAGTTGTGATACTTGAGCCGAGGGTTTTTGCCGACCCGCGTGGCTATTTTTTTGAGAGCTATTCCAAACGTCTTTTTGATGAATGCATAGGTCGCGAAATTGACTTTGTGCAGGACAATCAGTCGCGGTCGGTCCGTGGTGTGATCCGTGGTCTACACTTTCAGAAGCCTCCTCATGCACAGAGCAAGCTTGTGAGGTGTATCCGAGGGGCTGTGCTCGACGTTGCTGTCGACATCCGCCGCTGGTCTCCCACCTACGGGCAGCATGTGGCAGTGGAGCTTACTGAAGATAATGCGCGCATGCTGTTTGTGCCGCGCGGGTTTGCCCACGGTTTCTCCGTGCTGTCGCAGGAGGCTGTCTTCCAATATAAATGCGACAACTACTATGCGCCCGAATCGGAGGGCGGAATTTCTGTGGCTGATGAATCGCTCGGTATTGACTGGCGTATCAGTCCTTCAGAGGCGATATTGAGCGAAAAGGATCTGAGACATCCTGAATTCTCAAAGTTCGAAACACCTTTCATTACCGAAAAACTATACTGACCTTTACATGACACGCAACATCATCATCACCGGCGGAGCCGGTTTTATAGGTAGCCATCTGGTACGCCTGTTAGTTAACAAATATCCTGACTACCATATAATAAATGTCGACAAGCTTACGTATGCAGGCAATCTTGCCAATCTGAGCGACATAGAGAATTACCCCAACTATACATTTGTCAAGGCTGATATCTGCGATTATGACCGCATGCTTGAGGTGATGAAGATGTATAAGGTGGATGCCGTGATTCATCTTGCTGCCGAATCGCACGTCGACAGGTCTATAACGGACCCTTTCACTTTTGCACGCACGAATGTCATGGGCACGCTCACATTGCTTCAGGCTGCGAGAATATATTGGGAGTCATTGCCGGAGAAGTATGAAGGCAAGCGTTTCCATCATGTCTCCACCGATGAAGTATATGGGGCACTTGAGCTGACTGATCCGGATGGAGTGGAGTCGCCTTTCACCACTGCGGCTTCGTCGGAGCATCACCATGCATATGGACGTGACTTTTTTGTAGAGACTACGAAGTACAATCCTCATTCACCATATTCAGCGGCAAAGGCTTCCAGCGATCATTTCGTCAGGGCTTATCACGATACATATGGAATGCCGGTGGTGGTGACAAATTGTTCTAACAATTATGGCCCTTATCAATTCCCTGAAAAATTCATTCCGCTGTTTATAAACAATATCAGGCTACATCGGCCGCTGCCTGTCTATGGCCGGGGTGAAAATGTGCGCGACTGGCTGTATGTCGAGGATCATGCCCGTGCCCTTGATCTGGTGTTCCATAAAGGTAAGGATGCAGATACCTATAATATAGGTGGCTTCAATGAATGGAAGAATATCGATATCGTGCGGTTGCTTGTGCGTACGGTCGACAGGCTCCTTGGCAATCCGGAAGGATATTCGGATTCTCTGGTGACATTTGTTACCGATCGTGCCGGTCATGACCTCCGTTATGCCATAGACTCGCGTAAGATATACCGTGAGCTCGGTTGGGAACCTTCGCTTCAGTTCGAGGAAGGACTGGAGAAGACCGTCAGATGGTATCTTGAGAATCAGCAATGGGTCGATGACGTTACATCCGGCGACTATCAGAAGTACTACGAAAGCATGTATTCCGGCCGCTGATCCGACTCTAATAGATAATAATAAGCCGCAAGATTCCGGACTGTGTACAGTTTCCGGACCTTGCGGCTTATTGTTTCTTGAGATATGCCGGCTGCATCGCACGGCATACGTTCATTATTTACTTCTTTGAAGCTTCGATCGAGATCTTGCGGAATTCCTTCATCGCCTTCTCGAGTTCCAGGGAAGCCTTGCGGGCGCGAGCACCTGCAGCCTTGTTGTTGTTCTCTGCCTGAAGGGCAGCGTCCTTTGCGAATGCCTCATACAGAGAGGCAACCTTTTCGATAAGTTCTTTCATTGCGAAATGTATTATAAGATTTGGGAAAATATATTTCTATGTTGTCGTTGAAATGCAAAGTTATGAAAATTTTGCAGATGCAACGGAAAATATCAAAAAAAAATAAAAAATCGCCCGAAACTCAATGCTTCGGGCGATTTCTGTACAGTTTATGGAGCGGGACAGATTACATCATGCCGCCCATTCCTCCCATACCACCGGCAGGCATTGCAGGTGCGGGATTGTCTTCTTTCTTGTCGGCGATGACACATTCGGTGGTAAGGAACATGCCGGCGATTGAAGCGGCGTTCTCAAGAGCCACACGAGTCACCTTGGCCGGATCAATCACACCGGCGGCCATGAGATTCTCGTATGTGTCGGTACGGGCGTTGTAGCCGAAGTCGCCCTTGCCTTCGCTTACCTTCTGCACAACTACAGCACCTTCCACTCCGGCGTTGGCTGCAATCTGGCGCAGAGGTTCTTCGATTGCGCGCTTGATGATGGCGATACCGGTAGTTTCGTCTTCGTTGAGACCTTTTACACCCTCAAGCTTTGCAAGACAGCGGATGTATGCTATGCCTCCACCGGGCACGATACCTTCGGCGATAGCGGCGCGTGTTGCAGAAAGTGCGTCGTCGACACGGTCTTTCTTCTCCTTCATCTCCACTTCGCTTGGTGCGCCGATGTGCAGCACTGCCACACCTCCGGCGAGTTTAGCAAGGCGTTCCTGAAGCTTCTCGCGGTCGTAGTCGCTCTTTGTCTGTTCGATCTGGGCTTTGATCTGGGCCACGCGGGCTGCGATAGCCTCCTTAGATCCTGCGCCGTTGACGATAGTTGTGTTTTCCTTGTTCACATCCACTTTTTCGGCGCGGCCAAGGTCGTTTATTGTAGCGGATTCGAGCTTCATGCCCTTTTCTTCGGAAATCACTGTACCACCGGTAAGGATAGCGATGTCTTCGAGCATTTCTTTGCGGCGGTCGCCGAATCCGGGAGCTTTCACAGCACAGATCTTCAGAGAGCCGCGCAGACGGTTCACTACGAGAGTGGCAAGAGCCTCATTGTCAACATCCTCAGCTATGATGAGCAGAGGACGTCCGCTCTGTGCCACACCTTCGAGCACGGGCAGGAGATCCTTGAGGTTGCTGATTTTCTTGTCGTAGATGAGCAGATAGGGAGATTCCATCTCGCACGACATCTTTTCTGTGTTTGTCACGAAGTAGGGGGATATGTAGCCGCGGTCGAACTGCATGCCTTCCACCATATCGACTGTAGTCTCTGTGCCCTTGGCCTCGTCTACGGTAATGACGCCCTCTTTCTTGACTTTCTTCATGGCTTCTGCTATGAGCGAACCGATAGCCTCGTCGTTGTTGGCTGATATGCGGGCCACGTCTTCGATCTTCTTGAAGTCATCGCCTACTTCCTCAGCCATCTCGCGGATGCCTTCCACTACAAGGGCCACACCCTTGTCGATACCGCGTTTGATGTCCATAGGATTCGCACCGGCGGCCACGTTCTTGAGGCCTACGCTGATGATCGACTGTGCCAGTACTGTAGCTGTGGTAGTTCCGTCGCCGGCATCATCGCCTGTCTTGGATGCAACTTCCTTCACGAGCTGTGCGCCCATGTTCTGAAACGGATCTTCGAGTTCGATCTCGCGGGCAACACTTACACCGTCTTTGGTGATGTGGGGCGCGCCGAATTTTTTGTCGATGATCACGTTGCGGCCTTTAGGTCCGAGTGTCACTTTTACTGCGTCGGCCAATGCGTCTACACCTTTTTTGAGTTCCTCGCGGGCTTTTATGTCGAATTTGATTTCTTTAGCCATGATTATATTATTGTAATAAGGAGTTTATGAAAAAATTACATTGTGCTTTTGTGGGCGGGAATTATTCCACAACAGCCAGCACGTCGCTCTGGCGCATTATCAGGAGTTTTTCGCCGTCGACGTCTATCTCAGTGCCGGCATATTTGCCGTAGAGTACATTGTCTCCTGCTTTCAGTACCATTTCCTCGTCCTTGCTTCCAGTTCCTACTGCGATAATTTCGCCGCGCAGAGGCTTCTCTTTCGCGCTGTCGGGGATGATGATTCCTGATACTGTCACTTCTTCAGCTACCGTGGGGCGGATGAGCACCCTGTCGGCCAATGGTCTGATTTTCATGTCGGTTTTGTTTTATATTTTGTTGAATTTATATGTTGTTTGTCGTATTGGGTCAATGTCTGCATCAATATTCTTGCATAAATTGTGCCAAACTCTCCGTCTGACAAAATGTCTTGTCTGTTCTCTGACAGAATAACATGTACTGTGGTAAAATGTTTGCGGTGGTGTCGTTCGTCTAAAGATTCAGCGAATTTGTCTAAAATTATGTGCAATGTATTGTAATATTGTGAAAAATCGCTAACTTTGCACCTTAATTTTTAAGAAGTCTGCTTTGTCTTGCTTTTGAGCCGAGAGGCAGATAATGCTATGAACACAAGCAGAATATGCTAAATTTATGAGTTTCAACAATTTATCCCGGTTTTTCCGGCTGTTCTTATTCTTGAGTTTGTTTTTGGCGGGCTTTGGTAACTCTGCTTTTGGTCAGAGGGTTGCTCTGAGTACAGATGCAGTAGACTGGCTCGTAGGTTCTGCCAATATTGGAATTGACGCACGCCTGTCGCGGAGGGTGACATTGGGTGTCAATGTGGCAGGAAATCCTTTTAAAAGTATGTTTGGCCGCTCAGACCTGCGTCTGGCAAATTTCAGGATACAGCCTGAAGTCAGATATTGGTTCAACCGTCCTATGGCGCGTCATTTTGTTGGAATAAATGCTATGGGAGGTATATGCGATATCATTCTGAAGGATAACCATTATAAGGGTGATATATTCGGCTTCGGTGCACGCTATGGTTATGCACTCGTGCTGGGCAGGCATTGGAATGTCGAGTTCTCCGGAGGAATAGGTCTTGGAGTCGTACACGGCTATAAATATAAGACTTATGAAAACAAACCGGATCGTACGAATCTGAAAAAAGTGATTCCTTTGCCTGATCTGAGCGTTACATTTACCTACATTCTGAAGTAACAGGAAACACATATCCAGCTATGATAAAATTATCAAGACTGACGGCTTTTGCCGTCTTGGCCATACTTGCTGCTGTCTGGCAAGTGGCTCATGCCCGCCTGATTATTGTCGTGGGAATGGTGGTAAGTGAGACCGGAGAGCCTCTTAATGCCATTAATATCTATGATGTGGCCTCCAATCAGCCTCTTGGAACTACCAACCTTGACGGAAAATTCAATGTTACCTGCGACGAGGATGCGATTTTGCGCTTTGAGAGTAAAATCAACGCCAACGAAATGGAAGTGGAGGTCAATGGCCGCAGGGAGCTCAACGTAGTGTTTGCGCAGAAATCTACTATGATGAAAGCTGTAGATGTGGAAGGCAAGTATATACCGAAACCCAGCCCCAAACCTACCAAGACGCAGCTTGTCTATCGCAACGGCTATCTTATTGTCTCAAACCGCATCACTATCCCCAACAAGTTCTTTGGCAGCGAACAGCGTCTTACCGTGCAGCCGGTGCTGACCAATGCTACAACCGGTGTGGTGCGTTATATGCATCCCATGCTCATTGATGGCTGGCGTTACAGCGACACTCAGGACCGAATGCTTGACTTCGATATGGAGCATGACGATCCGTGCGCTCCTTATGTCAGGGTTAATGCCGAGCGTAAGTCTGAAGTTGGAGGTAAGGCTTTCTCTGTAGCATATATAGATTCTATAAAGGTGGCTAATCCCAATGATGAGTATAGCTGTCTGATGGTATCTGCTCTCGAGGACTACAACCGTGTATATGGCATGGATACCACGATTATCGCAAACGGAACGGTGAACCCGCTACGTTTCTTCCAGTATTCGATGCTTGCCCGTCAGATTGAAGATGAAAAATATCTTCCATCTCCCGAGTTGGCCCAGCATGCTGATGAAGGTGATATCAGTCTGTCGTTCGAGCTTAACAAGACAACGATAGATATGAATTACGGACGTAACCGTGAGGTCCTTGATTCTCTTATAAATGTACTGCATAGGATTGAGAATGATCCTGTTAGTGCTAGCTTTATAAAGAGCTTCTCTTTGACAGCAAAATCATCGCCGGAGGGTAATTATGCTACAAACTTAGCTCTGTCTAGAGCACGTGTGAAAGCTGCGACAGAACTTATTACAAGCTATTTGTCGGATTTTACCCGTAGAAATATGGAACCTGCCCGCTCCGATGCAGCAGTAGAGCGATGGGATGTGCTTGTTGACCGTATGCGCGCTGGCGGACATCTCGATGAGGCAGACAAAGTGCAGGAAATAATTGACCGTTACGGCGATTCACACGATCTGATATCCGCTGCCGTGCGCCGTCTGCCGTTCTATCGTCCTTTGATCACGGAGGAGTATCTGCCCGGCATGAGAAGCCTAAAATATAGTATTGTAGCCGTGCAGACACGTGCGCTTAATGACGATGAGATTCTTGAAAAATTTGCAAAGGATTCCACGTCTCTCTCCGAGTATGAATATTTCCGTCTGTACCGTAATATATATAAAGATGACGCACAGCGTGAGCGGGTTATGAGAATCGGACATAAATATCAGCCTCGCTCTGTTGTCATTGCCAATGATTATGCTGCCTACCTGATCAATCATAAGCGTTCAGACCCTTCTATACTTGAGGATGTGCTGGCCAAAGCCGGACCTTATACCAGGATTCCGCACGAAGTGCGTTTCAATCAGGTTGCCGCCCTCCTGTCTGTGGGGCGTTATCCTGAGGCGTATGGTATAGCTTACCGTCTGCCAGACGATGACCCGATTTATCGCAAGGCCCGTAATTATGCCTCTATCTTCAACAATGAATTTACGGACGAGATCGTGGCCGAAGAATGTGCTGATTCTCCGATGAATGAGGTTGTCATTTTATTGTGCCTTCAGGAAGACGAGGTTGCATTGGCGAAGTCCAAAAGCCTTGGCGATTCTGCCGACGAATTATATATAAAGGCAATATGCTGCTACCGTATAGCCAAGCGCGACGAGAGTCTGTTTGACCTATGGGACGATGCTGAGGACTATTTGTATACAGCATTGGCCAAGAAGCCTGAACTTAAAAACACACTGCTTGTCGATGGAGACCTTGTAGACTTTTACAAGCAATGCGAGGCCCGCAGAAAGGCATACGCCGCAGAAGAACAGGCTTTAAGTTCAACAGAAGAAAGCGATTCCACATCTGAATCGGCAGAAGATTAACTCTGAATTCTTACAGACATGAATATATTTAGTGCAAAATCACTTACGGCAATAGCGCTTGCCTTAGGATATGCTACGTCGTCAGCCGCACCGGCCGACAGTCTTGTCGTAGACACTGCCTACAATTTCAATGCCATCGACTATCTCCTTCAGAGGCCTGCATCGATGCCTAAATTCGAGAATAAGGAGTTTTTTGATCACTTCTTTATCTCCGCTGAGGCCGGTGCTACATGGATGAGAGCTAATCCTGACGGTTACGGAGGTATAAGCAATGGCTACAGATTCGGAGTTCAATTCGGTGATTGGATCACACCGGTTCACGGATGGCGAGTAGGGCTGAATGCAGGAAGGCATAAGGGCCTTTATGGCAACAAGCCGGTATTCGCCGGCGTTTCGGCTGATTATCTGATGAATCTGAGTGCTTTGATGCGTGGCGATGATTATACTCGTAAATTTGACGTGATAGCTTCTGCCGGACTTGAAGCCCAGATGCTACATAGATTAGGACGTAAATTCTTTGCCGGAGGAGCGCGTCTGGGAATGCAGTTCAGGTGGTATGCAACACCTTCAACTTTCTTGTTCGCTGAACCGCGTTTCGGTATTTATTCCGACAATCTCGACGATGGAAAGACCTGGCATCACTACGACTGGCAGGCCAGCATATCATTTGGCCTCGGTTATCGTCTTACAAGATCCGGATTCTGGCGTCGTTCTGTCGACAACTCGGAGTTTGTTAGTGATCGCTTCTCTGACAATCTTTTTGCAGGTGTCGGTGTTGGAGCGGCAACGTTTACCAATCAGCCTGCCGATGTGCTCAAGAACACGTCGGTATATTACAGCGGATTTGTGGGAAAATGGTTTGCTGCCCATTCCGGCGTGCGTATCAAAGCGAGCATCGGTCAGATAAAGGAGCGCAGGCTTCCAAGCCGTTGGTCCGGAATCGTTGATCTTGACTATATGGCAAATCTTAACTCGATTATCAACGGCTATGATCCTGACCGTAAGATAGAGACAAACTTTTTCGTGGGCGTCAGTGCGATAGCGGCTGAAAATACCTCCAAGCATTTTTATCCCGGTCTTCATGCCGGCGGCCAGGCTGTATGGAATGTATCGCGCAACGTCGGACTTTATATTGAGCCTGAACTGCGTATGTTCAAGAGTTCGCTGATGAATGCCAATATATCGCGGCGCTTCATAATGATGCCGTCAGTGTCGCTCGGGCTTATATACCGCAGCCGTCCTACACGCAGCCGCAACTTTGATGACTTCATGCGTCAGGAACGCCAGGCATTCGCCGCTGCCCGTACTCACTATATCTCAGCCGGTGGTGGCGTTTTCGGCCGATCTTCGGCTTGGAAGCCGGCGTTTATGGCAACAGTATCATTTGGCGGATGGTTCACACCTCAGACAGGTTGGCGTTTCAATCTCGGCGCCGACAATTATGAGGACGGATCAAATACATATCGTTCGGTATATACCGGTGCAGATCTTGTACTCAGCCTCTCGACTCTCGCTTCGGGATATGATCCGTCCAGAGTGTTCGACCTGCGTGCATTCGGTGGTATTACTATAGCAAGAGCGCGTTATCAGTATCGTGGATTGCATCAGGAATATGTTTTCGGTCCGGAGGCCGGTCTGCATGCCGCCTTCAAGGTAAGCAGCAATTTCGAATTGTTCCTTGAGCCGATGGTGCAGGCGCTGAAGATACCTGATTACAGACGCCGCTTCAATCCGCAATGGAGGCTGTCGGCCGGTATCACATATCGCATGGGCCGTGATTCCAATCCTTCATCTTCATCCGACGAATCCGAGAAGAAAAATTTCGTATCGGCAGGCGTAGGAACAGGCATTTATTCAGAGACTATGTATAACCATCGTTTACCTTTGGCTATTAATGTCGGTGCTGGCCGTTGGCTCAACGATATTTCCGGTGTTCAGTTGTCCGGTAGCTATCTCGGCACTAAAATGCACAAGCGCTATGGTCTCTATGTATATTCTGCCACACTCGACTATCTTCTGAATATATCAGCTCTGCTGAATGATGGCAAAAGATCGAACCATATAAATATTATAGGTATTGTAGGTGCTGGTGCAGGATGGACAAATGTGGAGGACAGCTCTGTAAGTTTTGCCGGCAAGATCGGCCTGCAGGCACGCTGGAGTGTTTCAGACAGGATAGACCTGACACTGACACCTTCAGTGACCGGATGCACCAAGGGTATGCTTGGAAGTCTGAACGTTCATAGCAAGAGCGCTGCGGCTACTCTTACTGCAGGCGTTGTATACAATTTCTGATAATCATTTTAAGTAATAATCGCGGATGCGTCATACAAGATGATGCATCCGCGAATTTTTTTTATTCATCCGTGTCACCTTTGGTTCGGTAATGGCGTCTTACTTCCGAGACGTCTTAATAATACATTAATCAACCAAATATAAAAATTATGGAAATTCTTGTACCTATTCTTTTGCCAATTTTCATTTGTGCGGTTTTACCGGCAGTTATCGTATGGATAATATTTAATTCAGTCAATAACAAGGAAAATAAGCGTGCGGAAATCATGATCGAAGCCATCCGCAACAACAATGGTCTCGATGCCGACCGGTTGGCCGACGCATTGGCCGATCCGCGGAAGACACCGTCTCAGATAGCACTGTCGCGACTTCTCAAGGGATGTCTGTTCTCGCTTCTTGGTATCACGTTTACGGTAGCAACCATAGTGATGCGTGTGGGAGACTACGGCATTTCCGACATGTTTGGCTTTCCGCTTCTGGCTGCCGGTGTATGTTATGCCATTGGGATAAGCTTCCTTGTAGTGTATTTTGTGTCCAGGCGTAAGTCGGAGCAGAACGAGGAATAACTACAGCAACGATATATGACACGCGAGCAGTTCGTAACTTATGCACGTTCCAGTCAGGAGGCGCTCAGACGTTTCCTGACCGGATTGTGCTGTGGAGACACTGCGCTTGCCGATGATATTGCCCAGGAGACTTATATAAAAGCGTATCTTGCAGCCGATACATTCCGCGATCCGGCATGCTTTTCCGCCTGGATATACCGTATTGCCTACAACACGTTTGTGAGCTCGCGCCGTGCATCGCGTACGATGGTCGGCATCGACACTCTCGCTGACAGCAGGGCTGAGGAGCGTGCCGACGATTCTTTCAGATATCAGGAGCTTTATGCGGCTTTAGACAGGTTGTCGGAGAAAGAGCGGACCTCCATCCTGCTCTACTATATGGAGGGTAGGCAGATAAATGAGATAGCGCAGATCATAGACTCGACAACTGATGCGGTGAAGCAGCAGTTGTCGCGCGGCAGGTCGCATCTGAGAACAATACTTAAAACCACTTCGCTATGAACGACGACGATATCAGAGACTTATTCAAATCATTCGAACCTGAAATATCCGACGGAGATGATTTCATCGGACGGCTTCAGCGCAATCTTGATTCGGTAGAGATGGTGAAGGCTCGCAACGAGTCCTTTCATCGCTCCAACAGGGTGGCTGCCGCAGTGGCCGCAATGGCGGGTTTTGTGGCAGGCGGCCTGATGACAGCCGGTGTGCCATGGTTGAAAGGCATTCTCGGTCAGGTCTGCGTCAGGGTTGGTGGTGCGCAGATGGTGTCGGGTTGGCACGATATCAATACTGTCATTGCCTGGGTTGTTGTGGCATCTGCCGCTGTTGTGACTTCGGTGTCGGCATATGAGATATGTATGTCGTCGGTGCGCAGAAAATGTGTAGTCCGGTAATGCCCAAATAAATTTGGCATTATCATCACAATTGTCGAATCACGCATCAGCGAGGCGGCGCTTCCGTCAGGCACACGGCTTTCCACTCCGCACACCATCGGGTGGAGTGTCCGATAGGACACAGATTAACCAGTAATCTGGTACACCGAGCCACGGGCGAGGTGTGCCCGGTGGTACATCCCCCGCGCTGTGGCGTCCGTCAGGACGCCGATTTACTCCAAGATACAGTTTATATCACCCACAAAAATATTCATTGTATTATATATTTTAGACCGACTGAATTAGAAAATGTCATATTGTCCTTGATTTTAGGACAAAAATCACTATCTTTGTCCTAAAATTTAGGACAACATGAACAAGCTATATATAAAATCTCAAATCGCGATGCGTCAGTCAGAATTTCCGACTGACTTGAAAAGACGTGATAACCCTTTGCCTGTCGGTGCAAATAAAATCGTAACCATACCGGGAGTAAGACGTTGTGGCAAGACATCCCGAATGGAGGTTGTGGTGAATGACCTTTTGACACAAGGTGTTGACAGGAAACGTATTCTATGGGTCAGTTTTGACGATGAGCGTCTGGTAAGAATGAAATCAGACGAACTCGACCATATAATAGAAGCATACCGGGAGATGTGCCCTGACATTGAAATGTCAGATGTGTATATGTTCTTTGATGAGATACAGCTTATCGAAGGATGGGAATATTTTGTTATGCGTCTTTACAAACATTACTCCAAAAACATATACATAAGCGGCAGTAACGCGACAATGCTCAGCTCTGAACTCAAGTCGGCTTTGCGAGGGTGGCCGGAGGAAGAAGAAACATTGCCGCTCTCATTCCGTGAATACTGTGAATTCAAGGGCGTTGATGCCGATGGTTGGCTGGAAAGTGATCTTGCAAAGATACACAATGCGTTTTTTGACTACAATAATGAAGGCGGTTTCCCGGAAGTTGTGCTGACGGATAATCCTCTGCAAAAAGCCAAAATCCTGCAAGGCTATTTTGACACGATGCTACTAAAGGATTTAGTAGAGCATTATAATTTGTCAAATATAGAGGTACTCCGTTATTATCTGAAAAGGATTATGGCAAACCTCACAAAGCCGACATCAATACGGGCAATACACGGGGATATAAAATCACGGGGACTGAGAGTAAGCAAAGACAATCTCTATGATTGGGCTGGTTATGCGTGTGACATATTTATGTTTCTGCGCATACCCAATTACAGCAAGTCACTTCAGAAAGTGGAAAGCTCTCAACCAAAATACTACTGCATCGACAATGGTCTGAGAGATGCTGTGCTTCTGCCACAAGCCAATGATGATGGCAAGAAACTTGAAAATACGGTTTTCTTACAGCTTTATCGTCAACGAACACCTGTTGACAGAATTTATTATTATCAAGGTAAGGGCGAATGTGATTTTGTAGTTCAGCGTGGAACTGAGATAACCCAACTTATACAGGTCACATGGGATATGACTGATGAAGAAACTCGTAAAAGAGAAATCAATGGTCTTATTGAAGCATCCAATGCCACAAACTGTGATAATCTTTTAATTATCACAGCAGACCAGTATGATGAAATAATAACTGATGATGGCAAAACGATCCATGTAATACCTGCATGGCGATGGCTTCTCGGCAAATAGGCAGCTGACTAAACGCCGCCTTTGGGCGGCCGAAATTTTCAGCAAAATCAGTGGCGCAAGCTCTTGTACAGAGGTCGTACCAGGGCACTTTCCTCGGTAGTACGCAGGTCCATGCACAGAGGTGTCCGCAGGACGCCGATTTAGTAGTAACCGGGTACACCGAGCTATGGGCGAGGTGTGCCCGGTGGTACATCCCCCGCACTCTGGCGTCCGTCAGGACGCCGATTTACTATCTTTCTTATACCAAGTAGGATACCATAATATTTGCTTTCTTGCTTGGAATTGCGTAAATTTGCGGATATTTTAAGGACTTGTATTGTTAAACAAGTTAAAAACAGTCAAGATTCAAATTTTCATTAGAGAATGGACAAGGTAAGAGTACGTTTCGCTCCGTCGCCCACGGGGCCGCTACATATCGGCGGTGTGCGCACCGCTCTCTATAACTATCTTTTTGCAAAGCAGAACGGCGGAGAGATGATTCTGCGCATAGAGGATACTGACTCGCAGAGATTTGTGCCAGGTGCTGAGGACTATATCAATGAGGCACTTGCATGGCTTGGAATCGGAATTGACGAAGGCGTGCGTGAGGGAGGCCCTTACGGACCTTACAAGCAGAGCGAACGTCGCGACATATATCGTGAGCATGTAAAGATGCTTATGGATGCAGGAAAGGTATATATGGCATTCGACACGCCCGCCGAGCTTGAGGAAAAGCGCAAGTCTGTGCCTAACTTCCAGTATGACGCATCAACCCGCATGAGCATGCGTAACTCATTGTCGCTTCCCACCGATGAGGTGCAGCGACTTCTCGACAGCGGCGCGCAATATGTGGTGCGCTTCAAGATTGAGCCGGGCCGTGATGTGGAGGTCAATGACCATATCCGCGGCAAGGTGGTGATAAAGAGCGACATACTCGACGACAAGGTGCTGTATAAAAGTGCTGACGATCTGCCAACCTACCATCTCGCCAACATTGTGGACGATCATCTGATGAAGATCTCACACGTGATCCGCGGTGAGGAATGGCTTCCTTCCGCTCCGCTGCACGTGTTGCTCTACGAGGCTTTCGGTTGGGCTGATACCATGCCTGCCTTTGTGCATCTGCCCTTGCTGCTGAAGCCCGACGGCAAAGGCAAACTCAGCAAGCGCGACGGCGACCGTCTCGGATTCCCGGTCTTTCCCCTTGAATGGCACGATCCCAAGAGCGGCGATATAAGCTCGGGATATCGCGAAAGCGGCTATCTTCCCGCTGCAGTGGTCAATTTCCTGGCCTTGCTCGGATGGAATCCCGGCGACGACACTGAAGTGATGTCAATGGACGAGTTGATCTCCAAGTTCTCCCTGTCGCACTGCTCGAAGGCCGGCGCTAAGTTTGCGTTCGAGAAAGGCAAGTGGTTCAACCACGTGTATCTACAGCAGACACCGACTGAGGATCTTGTAGCCCTGTTCAAGAATGTGATGACGAAAAACGGAGTTTCTCCCGAAGATTTCTCCGACGAATATATAGCCAAAGCCATCGACATGGTGAAAGGCCGCGCCAACTTTGTGAGCGACATATGGGATCAGGCCAAGTTCTTCTTCGTAGCGCCGACAGAATATTCCGCAAAGGATATACGCAAGCGCTGGAGCGAGGACACCCCCCGTCTGATGGGCGAGCTTACGGCAGTGCTCGCTTCGCTTACGGACTTTTCGTCGCAGGCAGCCGAACCCGTTGTGCTCGGTTGGATAACCGACAACGGATACCACATGGGTAATGTCATGAACGCATTCCGCTTGGCTGTGGTCGGAGAATGCAAAGGCCCGCACATGTTTGATATAACAGAACTTATCGGACGCGACGAGACAATAAGCCGCATAGCTAAAGCTGTGGAGGCGATAAAGCTTCCTGAAGCATAATATCATATACAATCGCTTGACGATGAACATATTCTACAACGCTGCCATCCGGCTATACTCTATCGCTGCCAGGGTGGCGGCGGTGCGTTCGCAGAAGGTGTCGAAAATGATTGCCGGCCAGAAAAAGGCTGTTGCCGACATTGAGGCGGCGCTTGGCGCTGATGGTTGTGATGTGTGGATCCATGCATCCTCGCTCGGCGAGTTCGAGCAAGCAAGACCCCTGATCGAACGTATCAGGGGAGAGATGCCTGAAAAGAAGATACTGCTAACGTTTTATTCTCCGTCGGGATACGAGGTCAGACACAATTATCCGATGGTAGACTGCGTGGCATATCTTCCGTTTGATATGCTGAAAAAAGTACGTGCTTTTCTTGATGCAGCGCGTCCACGTATGGCCATAATGGTAAAATATGAATTTTGGGGGAATTGCCTGTCGGAATTAAAGCGCAGAGGAATTCCTACTTATATAATTTCTGCCATATTCAGGCCATCGCAGCCGTTTTTCAAAAGTTGGGGCGGAATGTTCCGCAATATGCTCAGGTGTTTCGATCATCTCTATGTACAGGACGAGGCTTCGCGTAAGCTTCTTGACGGCATAGGGGTCAGGAATGTCACGGTAAATGGTGATACACGTTTCGATCGTGTAAGCCAGATAATGAAGTCGACATTTTCTATTCCGGCGGTGGAAAGCTTTGTCTCCGACGCTGCATTTACTTTGATAGCCGGTAGTTCTTGGCCTGAAGATGAAGACCGGTACATACCTTGGCTCAATGCCAATGCTTCGAAAGGCGTCAAGGCAATAATCGCACCTCATGAATTCGATGGGGATCGGCTGAAAGCGTTGCTCGGACGTTTCGATGGTCATGCAGTGCTGCTGTCGGAGATAGAGAACAGTGCGGACAGCAGGTATGAGGGCAAGCGTGTTATAATTGTCGACAGCTTCGGGAAATTATCAAGTCTTTACCGTTATGGCGATGTAGCCTATATCGGAGGTGGATTCGGGGCAGGCATACACAACATCAATGAAGCCGCCGTCTATGGAATGCCGGTTGTCTTCGGACCTAAGTATGCAAAGTTCAAGGAGGCAAACGACTTGATAGAACTCGGTGGAGCAGACTCGATAAGTGATGCTTCCGGTTGTGCGGCAGTGCTTGATAAATATCTGTCGTCGGCCAGCAGTATAAAAAAAGCCGGTGATACAGCCGGTGCATACATACGCAGGAATATCGGGGCTACCGATAAAATATATAACGATTTATTCTCTTCTCAATAAAATTCATGCCATGATTAAAGCCGGAATTATAGGAGGTGCAAACCGCAATGCCGGAGAACTTGTACGTCTTCTTGTCAATCATCCCGATGTAGTGATAAAGTGGGTGCATTCGCACGAGCATTATGGCCGGCGGTTCACAGACCTGCATCCCGGACTGCTCGGCGAAACAGATCTGATTTTCACCGATGACCTTGCCTACACGGATGTGGATGTCGTGTTCCTGTGCCTGCCTAAGGGCGAGGGCCGGAGGTTCGTGGAACGTAATTCCCTGCCTGCTGGTCTGAAAGTCGTGGATTTGTCTGGTGATTTCAGGCTTGAAAATTCCGATAATGATTTTGTGTATGCGCTTCCTGAACTGAACCGTAAGGCTTTGGTGCGCGGGGCTGTGAAAGCTTCTGTCCCGGGAGCGTTCGCAACGGCAGTCAATCTGGCTCTGCTACCTTTGGCCAAGCATCTGATGCTAAACCGCACGTTGCATGTGACTGCCATCTCTGGTCGGGGCGGTGATGATTGCGGCATAGAGCAGCCGGAATTTCTGACCTTGCCGGAATTTTCGGTGTCCATCGCTCACAGGCAGACCGAGGAAATACGCAGCACGCTACGCAACCTTCAGGCGAGTTTCGCATCTGATATCGATGTCGTGGCGATGCGTGGACCGCATGCACGCGGATTGGCGGTAATGATATATTTTGACAGTCCGGTTCCGGCAGATACAGTACTGCCTCTGTATGACGAGTATTACAGCGATCATAATTTCACCTTTATATCTCCGCGGCGTCCGTCGTTGGAGGAAGTCGTGGGGACTAACAAGTGCATAATCCATGTCGAGAATGCGGGAGGAAAGCTTGTGATCACAGCCTTGGTAGATGAAGTGCTTAAAGGTGGCGCAGGCCAGGCCGTGCATGTAATGAATCTGTTGTTCGGACTTCATGAAAAGGTTGGCCTGCAACTTAAATCCACCGTTATCTGACAGGCAACGCCCGTAGTAAAAGCATAGTATAAACTTATGTATGAAATAGTAAGCAAAAGGAATTTTTCCGAGAATGTGGTTCAGTTCGTGGTCAAGGCCCCGCTGATTGCGCGTTCCCGTCGCCCCGGACATTTTGTAATAGTCCGCACCGGAAAGGAAGGTGAGCGTATACCACTCACTATTTCAGATGCGGATGTGGAGAAGGGTACAATCACGCTTGTAGTGCAGGCCATAGGTGAGTCTACGCGCGATATTTGCCGTCTTGATGCAGGCGACTGTCTGACTGACGTGGTTGGTCCGCTCGGACGTGCCACTCATATAGAGAAAGTCGGTACGGTTGTCTGCTGTGGCGGTGGAGTGGGGGTAGCCCCGCTGTTGCCTATAATAAAGGCGATGAAAGCTGCCGGCAACAGGGTTGTCTCCGTTCTTGCAGCGCGCACACGCGATCTGATCATACTCGAAGATGAGGTGCGCCGGAGTTCCGACGAGCTTGTGATAATGACCGATGACGGATCTTATGGCGATAAAGGTCTTGTGACCGACGGTGTGGAAGCTGTGATCAAGCGTGAGCCGGTGCAGCAAGTGGTCACAATCGGACCGGCCGTGATGATGAAATTCGTGTCGAAGCTTACAGAAAAATATGATATACCCACAGTTGCATCCCTCAATACCATAATGGTGGACGGTACTGGAATGTGCGGTGCATGCCGTGTGACAGTTGGAGGTAAGACCCGCTTCGTATGTGTTGATGGGCCGGAGTTCGATGCACATCAGGTTGACTTCGACGAGATGATAATGCGTCTGCGTGCATATAATTAAAAGAAAAGTTTTATGGATGAACGATATACTATGGCATCGCGTGATGCAGAATGGCGCTCGAAGTTGAGACAGGAGATGACTCCGGTGCAGCGGCGTGCTATTCCGCGTGTCAAGATGAATGAGTTGCCGGCAGACTACCGAATCACAAACAATGAGGAGGTGAACTGCGGTCTCAGCGAGGCCCAGGCATTGCAGGAATCCACCCGATGCCTCGACTGTCCTGATCCGCAGTGTGTGCAGGGATGTCCTGTAGGGATCGATATACCCGGATTTATCAAGAATATCCAGCGTGGCGACATCTCAATGGCTGCTGCTGTTCTCCGTCAGACAAGTGCGCTGCCTGCTGTATGCGGCCGTGTGTGTCCCCAGGAAAGGCAGTGCGAGAGCAGATGCATATACAATAAGATGAAACTACCATCGGTTGCGATAGGTTATCTTGAACGCTTTGCTGCCGATCATGCCTTAGCTCAAGGTGATGGACCCGTACAGGAAAAACCGTTGTCCAAGAATATAAAGATAGCAGTTGTCGGTTCAGGGCCTTGCGGACTTTCGTTTGCGGGCGAAATGGTACGACGTGGCTACGGTGTGACTGTATTCGAGGCGCTTCACGAAATTGGTGGAGTGCTGAAATACGGCATTCCGGAATTCAGACTTCCCAACTCAGTGGTTGAAGCAGAGATCGATTCCCTGAGGAAAGCCGGAGTTGAGTTTTACACCGATATAGTGATAGGAAAAACTTTGTCGTACGACGATCTGCTGAATCAGGGCTTCAAGGCCATGTTTGTAGCTTCAGGAGCAGGACTTCCCCGTTTTATGGGTATTCCAGGCGAGAATCTTTCAGGGGTTATGTCGTCGAATGAATATCTCACCCGTATCAACCTTATGAATGCCGGTCGTGGAGGCAAGACCCCTGTTGCGACAGGAAGCCGTGTGGCTGTGATCGGAGGTGGCAATACGGCTATGGACTCTGTGCGTACAGCCCGGCGAATGGGTGCTACAGATGCCATGATAATCTACCGGCGCAGCAAGGACGAGATGCCTGCGCGTGTCGAGGAGGTTCATCATGCCGAGGAAGAAGGTGTGCAGTTCCTCACACTCCACAATCCGGTGGAGTATATCGGCGATGAAAACGGACGTGTGCGTGCCATGCGTCTGCAAAAAATGGTTCTCGGAGAGCCGGATGAATCGGGTCGCCGCTCGCCGGTCCCTGTAGATGGCGATATTGTGGAGGTTCCGGTAGATGTAGTCATTGTAAGTGTAGGTGTGTCACCAAATCCTCTGATTCCGGATTCGATCGACGGACTTGACGTGAGCCGGCGCGGCACAATAGTTGTGGACGAAAGCATGCGCTCGTCGATGCCACTGATTTATGCCGGAGGCGACATCGTGCGCGGTGGAGCTACGGTGATTCTTGCAATGGGCGACGGACGCAAGGCAGCCGCTGCTATGGATGAGCGTCTTTCAGCGGAACAATTGAATTGAGTAAATATAACAACAATATAAAAAGTAATATATAATGGCTTTAAAATGTGGAATAGTCGGACTCCCGAACGTGGGCAAGTCGACGCTTTTCAACTGCCTCTCCAATGCAAAGGCCCAGTCGGCCAACTTCCCTTTCTGTACGATCGAACCTAATGTGGGTGTGATCACAGTGCCGGACGACCGACTCAATAAACTTGTGGATATGTGCAATCCGCGCAGCGTAGTCCCCGCTACGGTAGAGATCGTAGATATAGCCGGTCTTGTGAAAGGCGCGTCCAAAGGTGAAGGTCTTGGAAATAAATTTCTTGCCAACATACGTGAAACGGATGCCATACTGCACGTGCTCAGATGTTTCGATGACGATAATATAACACATGTCGATGGTAGCGTAGATCCTGTGCGCGACAAAGAGATCATCGATTATGAGCTTCAGATCAAGGACCTCGAGACTGTGGATGCTCGAATCGCCAAGACTCAGAAGCAGGCTCAGACCGGAGGCGACAAGCAGGCCAAGATGCAGTATGAGGTCCTGCGCCAGTATAAGGAGGCTCTTGAAAAAGGTCTGCCGGCACGTACGGTGACATTTGAGACAGTAGACGAGCAGCGCTTTGCAAAAGAGTTGTTCCTGCTGACTAACAAACCTGTGATGTATGTCTGCAACGTGGACGACTCCTCTGCTGTGGACGGCAATAAATATGTGGATGCAGTCCGCGACGCTGTGAAAGACGAGGATGCACGCATACTGATCGTGGCTGCGCGCACCGAAAGCGAGATTGCTGAACTCGACACATATGAGGAGCGTCAGGAATTCCTTCAGGAAATGGGTCTTGATGAGTCCGGTGTGTCGCGTCTTATACGTGCAGCATACGCATTGCTCGATCTACAGACATATTTCACGGCAGGAGAGGACGAAGTGCGTGCATGGACATTCATGCGTGGTTCGAAAGCTCCAAGATGCGCGGGTATCATACATACCGACTTTGAGAAAGGCTTTATCAGGGCCGAAGTCATAAAATATGATGACTATGTGGCGCTTGGTGGAGAGAAAGGTGCTCGCGATGCCGGAAAACTCTCAAGCGAGGGAAAGGAATATGTGGTGCAGGACGGTGACATAATGCACTTCCTGTTCAATGTCTAATTTATCAAGAATAGAATCAATTATGGATAAGAAAGAAATAGTGCTCAGCGGCATCCGCTCTACCGGCAACCTGCACCTCGGCAACTATTACGGTGCTTTGAGTAAATTCGTGCGCATGCAGGACGATTATGACTGCATGTTTTTCATCGCGGATCTGCATGCACTGACCACACAGCCCGATCCCGCCCAGTTGCATGCCAATGTCAAGAGCATCCTTGCCGAATATCTCGCGGCCGGCATAGATCCTGAGAAAGCTACCATATTCGTGCAGAGCGATGTGCCTGAGATCTCGGAGATGTATCTGTTGCTCAACATGCATGTGGGTATCGGTGAACTGATGCGTACCGCAGCTTTCAAGGACAAGGCAAGAAAAGCTCTCGGTATCAAGACCGATGATTCTGCCGACGAGGAATCAATCGAGCGCCAGATAATAGGCACTGAGACAAACAAGCGTGTCAATGCCGGTCTGCTGACCTATCCTACACTTATGGCAGTTGATATTCTCATTCAGAAAGCCAATAAAGTACCTGTAGGCAAGGATCAGGAACAGCATCTTGAGCTTACCCGCCGCTTCGCCCGCCGTTTCAACAATTACTATGGCGTGGAATTATTCCCAGAACCTACAAATTTCGATTTCGGAGGTCACGCTGTAAAAGTTCCGGGACTTGATGGATCTGGCAAGATGGGAAAAAGCGAAGGCAACTGTATCTATCTGATTGATGAGGAAAAGGTGCTGCGTAAGAAAGTGATGCGTGCTGTTACCGATGAAGGTCCTAAAGTGCCTAACTCTCCGGTCTCGCAGCCTGTAGAGAATCTGTTTTCTCTGATGGAACTTACCTCTGCACCGGAAGTAGTGAAGCAGTATCGCGACGCATATGCCGATTGCTCCATCCGCTATGGCGATCTGAAGAAGCAGCTTGCCGAAGACATACTGAAAGTAACTACCCCGATACGTCAGCGTGTAGGCGATATTCTGGCGAATGATGAATATCTCGGCAGAGTGGTGCGCATGGGTGCGGAGAAAGCCCGTGAGCGTGCATCTAAGACTCTTGAGGAAGTCCGTCACATAATGGGCATCCGCAGGTTTTATTAATAAGCCGCTTCAGAACTCCAAATGCGGTAAACCATAACAGTATTCATTCATCCAATAATTCTATCATGCTTGACTATATAGTGTGGGCGGCCGACCCCGACATCATCTCGTCGCCTATAACAATCCGGTGGTATGGGCTTATGTTTGCCATTGGCTTTATATTGGGCTATAATATCGTGGCCAAAATGTTCAAGCACGAGGGTGCTCCTGAAAAATGGCTTGGCACGCTGTTGGGATGGACCATTGCCGGTACGCTCGTAGGCGCTCGCCTCGGTCATGTGTTTTTCTATGAATGGGAGCAATATTCGCAGAACCCTATAAGCATACTCTATATATGGGAAGGCGGTCTTGCAAGTCATGGTGGAGCCATAGGTGTTATACTCGGAGTGCTGATGTTTTCGTGGCTTACGAGCAAGCGCAGTCCGCTGTGGACTTTTGACCGTCTTGTAGTACCGATAGCTCTTGTCGGTGGTCTGATACGTCTTGGCAACTTGTTCAACAGTGAGATATTCGGTCATGCAACAGATCTCCCGTGGGGCTTTATGTTTGTCAACTCGCGGGAGTGGCACGTCCTCTACGAAGGTCAGGCATGTCATCCTACGCAGATTTATGAAGCGTTGTGCTATTTCGCTCTGTTTGCAGTGCTCATGTGGATGTATTGGAAGAAGAATGCCGAGCGCCGTCCGGGGTTGATATTCGGCGTATTCTTTATCGGCATTTTTGTGCCTCGCCTGCTGATCGAGTATGTGAAGAACGATCAAGTTGCCTGGGAGGCCGGAATGGTTCTCAACATGGGGCAGTGGTTAAGTATTCCGTTTATACTTGCCGGTGTGTTCTTCATAGTCAGGGCTATGGTTCGTCCGCCGGTGCATATTGATTTCCCGAATAGATTTGCTGATGCCTGATATTCAGATCTGATGAAAATAAAGAATTCTCTCCTTCTTCTGTGTTTCTGTGCGGCTACATTTATTGCCGTTCAGGTGTATGCAGGCAATAGCGAATATGAAGGTATGAGCGGCGACAGACTGCTCGACGCCATTAGATCAAAGGCCACACCCCGTGCCGCAGTACCGGCCGACAGGGTGTGGTCCTTTCTGTATGAAACGGATGTTACCTCAGACGGACATCTATATTGTCCTTGGGTTCAGGAGCAACCATTGGCTCAGGCTACGTCCGTGCCGGAAGGATATTGTGTGATGGATCTGATACCGGAAGGATGGTGGATGAACGGCGATAATCCTGTTTGCGATCTTTATAATCTGGCAGTTGGCACGCACGATGTGATTCAATCGCGTGGCGAACGCCTGCCCGGCGTGCTGACGAAAGTTTTAAGCGACTTCACGACATGGCAGACCGGTCATGGACTGCTTGGTGGTAATGTGGTGGATATGTATGCGCCACCGCGTTCTTTGCGTGGCGACATAGCCAGGATTGTCATGTATGTAGCTGTAGTATATCCGTCAGATCTTCACTCTAACACTGGATTCATGGTGTTCGGCGACGGTCGCAAGCCCGGTCTCTCACCGGATATGTATGCTATCTTGCAGACGTGGCATCAGGAAGATCCTGTAGATGAATATGAGAGACGAAGGAACGAAGTGTTTTCACAGGAGCAAGGCAATGTCAACCCGTTTGTAGAACATCCGGAACTTGACCGTTACATATGGGGCGATAAGGTAGGGACGCCATTTACAGAAGATGGAGATAGCGGCGGAGAAACTATGCCGGTGTCGAGTCTTAAAGGTGAATATTCCATAGCGGAGGATTGTGTGCTGGGGCTTTCTTCACCGTATGTCCCGGCCGACGCTACATGGAGTATTGATGGTGTCGAAATTATCGGAAACAAGGAACTAAGACTTGCTGCAATCGGTGCAGGGCGGCATGTAGTGAGCTTCATAAGTTCCGGCAGAGGCTTGCGAGGTAAAGTTGTGATAACCATAAATCCATGATTATGAAGATTCAATGTCTGATAGCTGCTGTTTTGGCTATTCTCATATGTTCCTGCGGTAAGGATAAGGCCGGCTATCATCTACAGGAACCCATAGTGATCGAGCCATCCGAAATATCGCTTGAGGTAATGGAAAGTATCACAGTGACTGTAAGCGGTGCTGACGGCATCACTGCAACGGTTTATCCAGAGATAGTGAGTGTCAACGTGGATGGAAATAATGTAAGGCTTACAGCTTTGGCAACAGGTTCGGCAACGCTCACAGTGCGTGGTTCGGATCGCCGTACAGCCACAGCAAAAATCGAGGTGCGCGAACGAAGTGGTGTCCCGGATCTGACTCCTGCACAGATCGAAGATAAGAACCCGCGCTTCGAGTCAAGCACGCTTTCGCTTAAATTTGGCGAAGCAGGCGTCATGTATTGCATAGCGGATGATCCCTCGGAAATATCCTTTTTGGATATTGATCGGCCGGAGAATTCTGTGGCGTTTCGTCCGCAGGAAGACTTGCTCTATATATGCGGAAAAAAAACAAAGGCGGCTTTCGTGAAGAAAACCACCTTTGGAGATGTTGTCTTTTATCAGATTGTGAGCGGCGATGATGGAGAGATCATGCTGCTTGCTTCGGAACAGTAGAGGAGCTATTGCATATAGACCGGTACACAACGCAACATATAATCGCGTGCTTCGCTCCAGGGCAGATATATACGCTCGTCGTTCGGAATAAGTTTCACAGGGCGTTCATTATAGTCGGTGCGCAGGTAGCAGTGGCCGCTGTCAGTCTTGAAAAGAATGAACTGGATGTTGGCTGCCATAGGTACGACATCAAAGTCGCGCCAGTGTAGGCCTACGGTGTCAAAATAGTTGGTGAGATAGTAGCATCCCGGCAGGCGCAGCAGTGAGGCCAGTGGCATTAGCGTCTCGGCATGTCCGAACCGGAGGTCTGCCACAGCGGAATTATTACCTTCAATGATGCCTTCTATACCGGTTACGATGTTCAGAACAAGAGGACCGGCTATATCGGCCGGTACGGTGGAGATTGTAGTAGCCGTGCGTTGGAGGTATTGCCGCATGTTGAAGCAACTCCAGAGAGCGTTGTATTCCTCGATAGTGAACAGTTTCAGAGGATCGTAGGAAATGCCCATTGCACTTAATCCGGCAATGACATAATATTCAGTAAGTGCCAGATCGCGTTCCTGAGTCTTGTCGGCAAAAGGATATTTTTCGCCAAGTACACGGCGTATTGCTGTAGTGGGACAGGTCTGTGCTATATGTAGGTCGTAGGCCGGTTTCCACTCATTCGACTTTCTGAAGTCCAGATAGTCCTGATCTACATCGAATGGCCTCATCAGAATGGAATTCTGCCGGCCCGTAGTCGTTGTGAATTCAAATTTATTGTTAAGCCTGTCCATCTGGTGTGTGAACGAATACATACTCATCATCGCTCTTGGCGAATATGATGAAATGGCATTTATCTTTCCTCCTGAAGCGAATAGTTCCGGGAAGTTCATTACCATCCTTGAAGCTATGCCTCTTTGTTCGGCCATACCGAGAGAGTCAAGCGCACCCCACCGGCCATCGCTTGCTGATATTACGAGGTTAGTGATACGCAGCAATTCCTGACCGAGCGATGTGATCGTGCCGATGGAGTCTGCTTTCAGTAGCGCGGCACGCATTGCCAATGAGTTTTTTGCCGACGATGGAAATCTTGCGCCGTGGCGTCCTACGTGGCTTATATATACCGGCGTCAGTGAGTCTGGTACAGTGACTGCGGATGATGGGGTAGGGTATGGTCGCAAACTGCCCTGGCAGTCGGCAAAAGAGTATCTCGTGGCAGTCGGGTCGCCGGCGTGGCCGGCGAGAAAAAATATGGTGGATAGAACCGCGATGATGTTGAAACGTTTCATAACTTTGTAGTTTGTTACTTATATAAGACAAAAATAGACAATTATGTTCAATATTACAAATATTAAGGCGATGGCCGAATCCGGCAGGACAGAGGAAGCAATAGCCTCTTTGGATGATTATCTGTCCGGAGTTGGTAAGGACAACGATGACGCATGGTTTTTGCGTGGACGCATCTGTTGGCAGAGAGGCGACAGCAAGGCTGCAATAGCTGACTATAAGCGAGCCTTGGAACTGAATCCGGATTCTCCCGCAGGGATAGCGCTTGATCAGCTATACAATATTATGGATTTCTTCAATCCTGACATATTCAATCCGTAATTGTCAGGGCGGAGAAATTTTTGTAAATTTGCGGTTGAAATGAACCGGTCTATATCCACAGATAGAATCAAAACCCTCGATGTAGTTAGGGGATTGACGATGACGCTTGTTGTCTTCCACCATGTGCGTGGTGTCACGTTTGGCCTTTATGGCAGTCCGTCGGTTGTGTCGGAATTGTTTGTGGCTTTGCGCATGCCTATGTTTTTCTTCATAAGCGGCTTCGTGGCATCCAAAGCCATAGATGTGTGGACCGGATCGTATACCGTCAGCCGTCTGCTGACCAAGGCGCGCGTTGAGCTTGTACCGACTGTTGTCTTCTTCACTTTATTTGTGACGCTGACATCGTGGAGCTGGTTTTTTCCGGGTGGGTATTGGTTCACTCTGGCGCTGTTTGCAATGCTTGGCACGTATTATCTTGTATCGGCGCTGAGCAGGCGATATTTTCCACATATGCGTACGATAATGCTTGTGACGGCAGGTATGACGCTCTATATTCTCGGTCCGGTGTCGCATCTGATATATTCCGATACATCGGCCGAGATCAGATGGTTTCCTGTAGACAATGTGTCCAAGTTCTTTATTTATTTTGTCTGTGGAACTGTATGCGGAGGTAATAAACCGAAATTTCTCGGTATGCTCGAGCGCAATATGTGCATGACATTTGCAGTGCTGCTTGCGGCCGTAAGTCTGTCTTTGGCGCATTTCAGCAAAGAGTTGGAAATTGATGGTTACGTCAAGGCGATATTGAGTCTGGCCGGAAGTTCCTCGATTGTTTTGGTTGTACTTTCGGCATTCTGGCGCAACAGGGAATATTGGAATGCAAATGGACGTCTCAGCCGGATAATGCAGTTTGTCGGACGCAGGACCTTGGACATATACATGATACACTGGTTTCTGCTTCCAGGTATTCCGGAGCTTAAAAGCCTTTTCTGGCATAGAAATAACGATATTCTCGAACTGGTGATCATAGGAGCGATGAGCGTGGCGGTCGTGGCCGGTTGCCTTGCCGTGAGTGCGCTTATACGTACATCGCCGTTCCTATGCGAATGGTTGCTTGGCGGATCACGCAAGAGATCCAGAGCATTAACGGAAATGTCTTATGCATCGTCCGCGCCCAAAATCGCTATAGAGCGAATTGGCAAGCCTGCGAAAGTGGTTGGCGTGGAACAAATGGCAGGAAAAGCTGAGATTCTATCCGTGCATAGAGAGACAAGATAATTCAGAAATGAAACACATACACACATAGTGACTGATGCTTGACATAAATAGTAATATATCCGGGGGAAAGAGCTTCTCGTTTGAGGTTCTGCCTCCACTCAAAGGCAGGAGCATAGCCGGACTTTTCGGCAATATAGATGCCTTGATGGACTATGGTCCGAAATATATAAATATCACCACACACCGCAGCGAACTGGTGTATAAAAGCATATCTGACGGTCTGTATCAGCGCGTGTCCGAGCGTTCGAGACCGGGAACTGTGGCAGTGGCGGCAGCAATTCAGAACAGGTACAAGATTCCGGCTGTCCCTCATATAATATGCAGCGGATATTCTGCGCTTGAGACAGAATATGCACTGATAGACCTGAGTTTTCTCGGAATAAACAACCTGCTTCTGCTCAGAGGTGACAAGGCGCATCATGAGAGCCGCTTCATACCCAATGAGAACGGTTACTCGCATGCATCTGAGCTTCAGCATCAGGTCAACAGGTTCAACGAAGGATATTTCCTCGATGGCACGAAGATGGATATTCCGGCCACTGAGCATTTCAGCTATGGTGTGGCCGGTTATCCGGAGAAGCACGAAGAAGCGCCTAACAGCGCCAGCGATCTGCAGTGGCTGAAACACAAGGTGGACAATGGAGCGTCATATATCGTGACGCAGATGTTTTTCGACAATAGCAAGTTCTACAGCTTTGTGGATTCGTGCCGTGCAGCGGGAATAGACGTACCTATAGTTCCGGGAATAAAACCGATAGTCAATATGGGGCAGTTGTCGTTGCTTCCCAAGACATTCAAGGTGGACCTTCCGTCGGAACTCGTATCCGAGATACTTGCGTGCAAGGATGATTCGCAGGTGAAGCAGGTGGGCGTGGAATGGGCCGCATACCAGAGCCGCGATCTAATCGAACACGGAATACAGCACATACATTATTATTCGCATAATGCAGTACGCTCGGTTCAGTCCGTCGTAAAGCAGGTTTTCTGATTTATTTTGATAGCATGAGGTTTGCTGAAATACATGGACATGAGGATGTGAAGCAAAGGCTTCGGGAAATGGTGGATGACCGCAGACTTCCGCATGCACTTTTGCTTGAAGGACCTTCCGGTACATCCAAAATGATGCTTGCCCGGGCTTTTGTCCAGTATCTGCACTGCACCGGACGTGTCAAGGGCGACACAGACAGTTGCGGGCGTTGTCCATCGTGCCGGCAGCATGAGGGATTCAATCACCCGGATACGTTTTATAGCTTCCCGGTAGTAAAGAAAGGGGAGTCCACTGTGTCGGATATGTTTGCGTCTGAATGGAGAACCATGCTTACGGAATATCCTCTTATGGACTTTCGTAATTGGCTTGTTCTTCTCGATAATGTGAATTCCCAACCGAGGATATATGTGACAGAAGGTGCTGAACTTATCCGGAGACTCAACCTCACCGCAGTGGCCTCGGAACGAAAGGTTGTGCTTATGTGGCTTCCTGAAAGGATGCAGCCGGAATGCTCCAACAAGATATTGAAAGTGGTGGAGGAGCCGTTTGCCGATTCTATGTTTGTGATGGTGAGCGACAATCCGGGGGCTATATTACCGACGATATATTCAAGATTGCAGCGCGTGAAAGTGCCTCGCTACAGCGAGAGCGAAGTGGCTTCCTACCTGACGGGAAGATGTGGCATCGATGCAGTTGCCGCAGATAATATATCACGATTGAGCGATGGTGATCTCAACAGAGCTATAGAACTCATAAGCGTCGATGATGTGTCCCGTCAGTGGCTGGATATGTTCGCCTCTCTTATGCGTCTTGCGTATCAGCGTAAAGTGCGTGAGCTGAAATCATGGTCTGCTGATGTGGCCGCGCTCGGACGTGAGCAGGCCATACGGTTTATTTCATATTGCCAGCGTCTTGTGCGTGAGAATTTCATACTCAACATAAATGTCGACGGCCTGAATAGCCTTACGGCTGCTGAGGCTGATTTCTGCCGGAAATTTTCACCGTTCATAAACGAGAGGAATGTGATCCGTATAGTGTCTCTTTTTGATACCGCAATAGCGGATATCAGTGCCAATACGAACAGTAAGATCGTGATGTTCGATGTGGCCGTGCGTATGTGTATGCTTATAAAGTGCTGACAGATGTTTCTACGACAGATAGCGCGCCGCTATTGCGCACCGGAAGAAATCAATAATCTCGGTCGATATTGTTTTGTCTTTCCAAACAGGCGTAGTTCGTTGTTTTTCCGCCGTTATGTGCTGGAGGAATTCGACAGACTCGGACGTCCGGCGTTCATACCGTCGTTTACCAATATCAGCGACCTTGTGGCGAGGTATTCCGTTGGTGTCGAGGCTTCGCGCAATGAATTGATTTTCGCTCTATACGACAGCTATAGAAAAGTACTGGCAGCCCGTGGCAGGACTGACCAGTTGCGTGATTTTGACAGATTCCGTTTCTGGGGCGATCTTATAATCAACGACTTCAACGATGTAGACCGCTACCTTGTAGATGCCGGCGCTCTGTTCACCAACATAAAGCGACTAAAGGAGATCAGTGCCGACTATCTTACTCCTGAGCAACGTGAGATCGTAAGCCGTTTCTGGGGTGATGTCGATGAAGCTACATCAGGTTATCCCGATGATGTAGACCGTTTCTGGATGCATGCAGCGGACGATGGAGACGATGGGTCTATCAGGAGTAAATTTCTGAGCCTCTGGGAAATACTTCATGATATATACATTGAGTTCAGATCTTCGCTCAGAAAACGCGGGCTCACCTATACTGGAATGGCGTATCGCGATGCTGCTGAGGCTCTCATGCATACAGAAGCTGAAGATCTGCCATTTAAAAGATACATTTTCGTCGGTTTCAATGTTCTGTCGACAAGTGAGTTGAAAATATTCAAGAGATTGCAGGAACTTGGTTCGGCAGATTTCTATTGGGATTTCTCATCACCGGCGTTTTTCAAAAAACGCTATAAGGACCTGAGGACTTATGCCGACATTACCTCCGATAAGATAAACCATCATAATCAGGCTACACGTTTTGTCGGGCAGAATCTACTGCGTTTTCCTTCACTGTACCCGCTCGACATTGATTTCAGCGACAGTGCATCTGAACCGACTATTGAAGTCCTTGCTGTGCCGGGCAATACCGCGCAGGCCAAGGAAGTGGCAAGGATCATTCAGGAAGGAGTCGATTCCGGAAGTATAGCGGATCCATCTGACGCCATAGATACGTGTGTGGTGGTGAACGACGACAGTGTGTTTGTGCCGTTGTTGCATTCGATACCTGAGTCGATCGGCGATATAAACATAACCCTCGGTATGCCCAAACGCCATACCGAGGTAGCTTCCCTGATGTCGGCAATAATAGGAATGCATGGCAGGGCAAGGCGGGTTTCCGGCGAGCAGAGCTATTTCTATGAGGATGTGCTGACTGTGCTGAATCATCCGATCGTACTTGCATTTGCGGCTGATGAATGCTTCGCGATCCGAACGGAGTTAATACAAAGTCATCTGTTTACTGTGCCGGCATCCCTTTTGCGCGACAATTATCCTTCTATGTCGTTTATCTTCGCGGATGTGGATTCCAGTGACTCAACCGGTGTCTGTGTATACCTGAACCGAATACTTGACACACTGACTGAGAAAATGGAATCGCTGCGGAATGAGGGTAGACCTGTGGAGGGACATGAGCGTCAGTTGGCTGTGATCGAAGACTATCGCAATTCCGTGTCCGAGATAGATGAACTGTGCCGCAGATATGGTGTGAGGATGGAGGACGGGACATATTTCGCTCTTGTCGAGAGCATGATAAACTCTGATACTATCAATTTCTCCGGACGTCCGTTGCGAGGACTTCAGATTATGAACATGCTTGAGACAAGGACACTTGATTTCAAAAATCTTGTGATGCTGTCCATGAACGAGCGTATATTCCCTCGTAAACACTATGCAGGTACGTTTATTCCAAATGCCTTGCGTAGCGGCTACTGCATGTCCACGATAGACCATCAGGAAAGTATTTTCTCATATTATTTTTACCGTCTGCTCACCAGGGCCAGAAAAGTAAGCCTCATTTACGACAGCCGCACGTCTGGAATCTCGTCTGGCGAAATGTCGCGCTACATATATCAGTTGAAATATCTCGGATGCTACAGAAATGTGGTGTTCAGATCAGTGGAATATCAGCCGTCGTCGCCGGATCTGCCGCAATTGTCGGTTAAGAAGGATGCAGGTGAGTTGGCCGGATTTCTTGAAGGCGGTACACTATGCCTGTCTGCATCGGCATTGAAAACGTTTGCAGGATGTCCTCTTAAATTCTATCTGCAATATGTGCGCCGGTGGAATGCCGACGATGAGGATGCTGTAAAGGAATTCATGACGCCTATAACTTACGGCAATGTGGTCCATCATGTGGCACAGAAATTATTCGAATATGTCCGTGGCAACGCCGATACGGTTACGATTACTGACGATCTGCTCGAGAGAATGAAGACCATGAAGCGTCCCGGTGATCCGCTTACAACCATGATCGAGGCGTTGATCCGTGAGGAGGTGAACAAGGAATTCCACAATCTGCCGCCCGAAAAAAGAGACAGGCCATTGAAGGGTCAGTCAAGGTTGCTGGCCGATATAATGACCCGTACGGTGTGCAGTATGCTTGAGGCGGAAAAAACGTTGACGCCATTTGAGTTCTATCGTGCCGAGTTTGGCGGCACGCCGTTTGTATGGAGACTTGCTCCTGATCTTGCTGTGCGTTTCAAGATGTCGATAGACCGTGTCGACATTACAGATGGAGGCAAGCGTCTGCGGCTCATTGATTATAAGACCGGATCGGACGGTCTTCTGTCCGGCGATATGGCTACTTTGGCCTCGCGTGCCGGAGACCATGCCTATGGAGCTGTATTCCAACTTATGACATACGCGATGGCTTATACTGATATAAGCGGCGATCCGCGGCCTGTGCAGCCTTATATCTATAAATTAAGTACAGTCATGTCCGATGGCTTCAAGCCGGTGCGTAAGTCCGAGGCAGGGGATGTCATATATTCTCACCTTGATTATCTGGGTGAATTCAGACCTGGATTTGTAGAGCTGGTAAGACGTATTTTCGATACTGACGAGGATTTCAGCCAGTGTGAGCGGGGCAGTCAGATATGTAATATCTGCCGTTTTGCCGAGATGTGCGGTAGAGTTACCCAAAGTTAACGATCATCACTAATTTACTGATGTATTATCGATATGGCCGGACTATACATTCATGTGCCTTTCTGTCATAGCAAATGCGCATACTGTGACTTCTACTCCCGTCCTTGCACCACGGATTATGATTATAAGCGTTATGTAGAGGCAGCGAAAGCCGAGTATTCAATGCGTTCGGCCGGGTATCTTGCCGATGGAAAGTTCTCTACCGTATATATCGGAGGCGGTACACCGTCGGTACTTCCTGCTGATTTGTTGAGAGAATTGCTTGCAGCTGTGAGGCCAGATGTCGCTACAGAAGCCGAGATCACCATTGAATGCAATCCGGAGGACGTCGACAGTACTAAAGTCGGGGTATGGATGGATGCCGGAGTCAACAGGGTAAGCATGGGCATACAGAGCTTCTCCGACAGTGAACTTGCAGAGGTTGGACGAAGACATGATGCAGCCGGTGCATTGCGGGCATATAACACCCTAAGGACAAGTGGAGTGAGGAATATCTCGCTTGATCTGATATATGGTTTGCCTGGGCAGACACTGAAGACTTGGATGGAGTCTGTCGATACGCTGATGGACCTGCATCCTGAGCATTTTTCGTCGTACGCACTATCGGTAGAGCAAGGTACGAGGTTATATGCGAGAGTGCTGTCAGGCAAATTCACACCGTCGGATGATGAGCTTATAGAATCAATGTATGCCTATTTGTGTGAAGCTGCAGCCGCAGCGGGGTATGATCATTATGAGATCTCTAATTTCGCGCTTGCAGGTATGCATTCGAGGCATAATTCATCTTATTGGCGTGATGAGGCCTATCTTGGCATAGGGCCGTCGGCTGTCAGTTTTGATGGTAGAAACATGCGACGTACCGGATCAAATAATTTGAAAGCCTATCTTCAGTGCGATTTCTCAGGTAGCGATGTTGAATGCGAGAGTATGGACGACCGGATCAATGATGCCATACTGACAGGATTGCGTACTTCCGTAGGGCTTGATACCGCTTATATTGAGTCTTTAGGAGGCAAGAATATGGTGGAAGCAGTGCTTGATAAGGCACAGCAGTTTATCGATAGCGGTATGCTTGTAAGCAACGGAGCGGGCAGGCTTCGGATTCCTGAAAGCCGGTGGTTGCTTTCCGATATGGTGATCCGCGAACTATTTATCTGATAACAACAGGAGCCACATTTAGCAGACGTTCGTATCTTTCGCCCGGTGCGGAGTAGTATATGCAGATCAGATATTCGTTGACGGTCTGATACTTGTTTCCTTCGATATATCCTGCATCAAGACTGGGATCGTTGGTGTCTGTTTTTCCACGTCCTACAAGATATTGATAGTTGTAAGATCCCTGTTTTAGCAATAATGCGCGCGTGTATGCTCCTATCTCATGGTCATACTGCATTTTGGATGCGGGATCAGCTGTGTGGTAGGTGAGGTCTCCGTCGATGAATACGTCCACTCCTGGCGGCAGTTGCGGCATGGACAGAGTGAAATGTGTGACGACATATTCGGATTCAAGATCACTGTTGTCAGCATTTGCATTGCGTATGCGCAGGCGTCCGTGCTGGGTGCTGTCGTAGCTGTATGGCTCTGAAGCTCTGGGCGTATCTGTCTCTACCGACATGTGGTAATACGGGTAGTGGAAATCCATGCCGTCTATTCTAAGAGGCAGGTAGTTGGTTGATACGGTTTCGAATCTCCGGTATTCGTTGCCGGCAGGGAAGATCAGCGGCCGTAGATGGTCGTATATGATTTTGTTGCGGCCCTCGGCTCTTAATGGATGGTCGAGTCGGACGTGGTTGTCTGTGCGGGAGTTCTGATAAATGACGGCAGTTATTCGTGAGAACGGATCCACGACTTCCGGTGCAGTATTGCGTGTGTCCACGCTGAAACTCAATTGCTGATGCGCTTCATTATAGTCGATGTCGGTACTGGTGTTTACCGATGCTGAGACCGGGGCAGACTGTTCGCTGACCATGAATCTGCTCACAAGAAGTGTGTTTTCCGGATCGTCGTATGGGTAGACACGTATTATATAGTTGCCGGAAATAGCCGGACGCATGTGTCCTGACGGAAAAGGAATCGAATAGTGGACATATCGGGTCGAAAGTCCGGGCATTGAATATTCGTAGTCGGTAATATCTTCTTCGTTGAAAGATCCGGTAATATATTCCTGTTCGGTGAGGTTTGCAGTAGGATTCCATCTGCTGTCGCAGTGGATCACCTGGTATCTCAGTTGCCGGTATTCATCGGCAAGTTCGTCGAATGAGATTTCAAGCAAGCCTTCGGGAGCATCAGGTGTTATCACCGGCACAAGTTGGTCGTTTCCGTCGACAAGGGTCCGAATTGACCGTATGTACGGGTCTGTGCTGTGGGTGCGTGTGTCGAGTGCCATGCATGTTGCACCCATGATCAACGACAGGAAAACAAAAAGGCCGGATCTTACCATATGATTTCTTTTTGTCCGTGCTGTCTGAGGTAGGCATTAGCCTGGGAGAAATGGTGATTTCCGAAAAATCCTCTGTAAGCCGACAGTGGGGAGGGGTGGGGTGATGTGAGTACAAGGTGACGGGTGCGGTCTATGAACGCTCCTTTATGAATGGCATAGCTACCCCATAGCATGAATACAATATTGTTGCGGTCAGTAGCGAGACGCATTACCACTTCGTCAGTGAATTCTTCCCAGCCGCGGCGCTGATGTGAACCTGCCGAATGTGCCGCTACTGTAAGTGTTGAGTTAAGCAGGAGCACACCCTGGCGTGCCCACCTGCTCAGGTCTCCGTCGGTTGGTATTGGCGCGCCTGTATCGTCGTGCACTTCCTTGAAGATGTTTACCAAAGACGGAGGCTGCTGCACACCTTCGTTGACAGAGAAACACAGCCCGTTGGCCTGGCCTATGCCATGATAGGGATCTTGCCCGAGTATCACCACTTTTACTTCATCGAACGGACATGCATCGAAGGCTGCGAAGATTTGTGATGCCGGTGGGAAAATGAGTCTGGTGGAGTATTCCTTCCTTACGAAGTCGGTTAGTTCCTCGAAGTATGGTTTATCCCATTCCGCCGCAAGTGCGGTGTGCCATGATGGATGTATTCTGACGTTCATGATGCTCGGATATTTTACGCAGGGTTTTTATTTGCCTTTGCAAAAATACAAAAAAATGTGTATCTTTGCACCGCATTGACGATATTTGACAATCATCGGATAGAGTTGATTTTAATGCGCCCGTAGTTCAATGGATAGAATTACGGATTCCGGTTCCGTCGATTGGGGTTCGACTCCCCACGGGCGTACAAATTAATTGCATTTGAGAACATTCTCTTAAGTGGTAATGATACATATCAGCTTATAATTGCCGTATGTATCGAGGGAATCCGGTTAGAATCCGGAACAGTACCCGCTGCTGTAAGTCGAATCCTGCTTAAAAATGATGCAGGTGTGGAATTGCAAACATGTCACTGGACACTATTGTCCGGGAAGGCGTGATACCGATAACGACAAGTCAGAAGAC